>Ga0208507_1000883_pt1 | contig 17924 bp, 7 predicted proteins | sample CryBogCBH12Aug01_FD_184626 | JGI IMG/M metagenome (GOLD analysis project Ga0208507, IMG submission 184626) | Freshwater microbial communities from Crystal Bog, Wisconsin, USA - CBH12Aug09.1 (SPAdes) (version 2) | ecosystem: Environmental > Aquatic > Freshwater > Lake | place: Crystal Bog... | reverse complement strand
CCAGCCGCAGGTCGCCCTCTCTTTTGCCGGGGCGCGCGGTCTTGGCCGCCGGCTTGGACCCCGCCGGCTCCGGCAGGACGACGGGCTGGAAAACCACCATCACCAGCCCGCGTAACGCCGGCGGTTCGGTGAGGAATTGCACCGTGATTTCCACGGCGGCCAGCGCGGAGGAATCCACCGGCCGGCGCAGCAGGAGCTTCTCCGGGGTGCCCGCCTCGCGGTGGACCTTCTTGAAGGCGCCGTTCAGCGCGTGGCGCCAGGCCTCGGGCGCCATCGCAAACAGGTTCCAGTTGGCCTTGCCCGCCGCCGGCTCCAGATACAGACCGGTGCGGCCGCTGGTGAACAGGATGTCGCCCTGCTCATTGACCAGCGCGGCCGCCGGCGCGCGGTGCAGCAGCAGCCATTGCTCGGCCAGCGGCTGGATGCGGTCCGGCGTCACCACGTCGGCGGCGGCCGGCTGCGCGGGCGCCAGGGATGGCTTGCGGGTGACCGGGAACAGCACCCGTTCCATTTGCACGCTGGACTCCAGCCGGCGGAAGAGCCGCGTCTTGCCGGCCAGCGGCGCGAACAGCGAGGTGAAGCCGCCGATGGTCTCCGCGCTCCCCAGCAGCAGCACGCCGCCGGGATTCAGGGAGTAATGGAACAGCGGGAAGAGCTGCTTCTGCAGCTCCGGCGCGAAATAGATGAGGAGATTGCGGCAGCTCAGGAAATCCAGCTTGGTGAACGGCGGATCCATGATGAGGTTCTGCAGCGCAAAGATGATCATCTCGCGGATCTCCTTGCACACGCGGAAGCCCCGGCCTTCCTCGACGAAGAATCGGCGCAGCCGCTCCGGCGAGACGCTGGCGGCGATGGCCGCCGGATAGCTGCCCAGCCGCGCCTTGTTCACCGCTTCGACGTCGATGTCGCTGGCGAAGATTTGCAGGGTGTAATTGCGCTTGGGCTTGAGCTGGTCCAGCGCCTCCTTGAAAATCATGGCCAGGGTGTAGGCCTCCTCGCCGGTGGAACAGCCCGTCACCCACGCCCGCAGCGCCGGCCGCGCCGACCGGTCGGCCAGCAACTGCGGCAGCACCTCGTCGCGCAGCTGCTCCCACGCCGCCGGTTCGCGGAAGAAATTGGTCACGCCGATGAGCAGCTCCTTGAACAGCAGCTCCAGTTCCGGCGGATTATCGCGCAGATAATGGACGTATTGGCCCAGCTTGGCCAGCTGGTGCAGCCCCATGCGCCGTTCCACGCGCCGGTAAATCGTGCTGCGCTTGTAGAGCGAGAAATCGTGCCCGGTGTGGCCGCGGAGCAGGATGATGACTTTTTCCAGCTGCGTCTCCACTCCCGGCTCCGCCAGCACTGACACCGGCGCAAACAGCGGCGCGTGCGTCAGATATTTAAGAATCCGGGCCGCCAGTTCGGTCGCCGGCGCCACGATGTCCACCAGCCCCGAATCAATGGCGCTGCGCGGCATGCCGTCGAACTTGGCCGAGGCCGGGTCCTGCACCAGCACCAGCCCTGCCTGCGCCTTGATCGCCCGCAGCCCGTACGAGCCGTCGGTGCCCATGCCCGAGAGGATCACGCCCACCGCCCGCTCCTTCAGATCCGCCGCGAGCGACTGGAAGAAGAAATCGACCGGCAGCCGCAGCCCGCGCGGCGCGGCCGGCTCCAGCAGATGCAGCACGCCCCGCAGCACGGACAGATCCCGGTTCGGCGGGATGACATAGACGCAGTCGGGCTGGATGCGGGTGTGCTCCTGCACCTCGATGACTTTCATCGGCGTGATCCGCTGGAGCAGTTCGGCCATGATGCACTCATGCGTGGGGTCGAGGTGCTGGACGATGACAAAGGCGAGGCCGCTGGCCGGCGGCACATGAGCGAGGAATTGTTCCAGCGCCTCCAGCCCGCCAGCGGACGCGCCGAGGCCGACGATGGGAAAAATATCCTGCGCGGCCGGCGGCACAACGGCGGTGGATGGATGGGAGCGTTTTGAAAATCTGATGGCGCGAGATTTTTCCGATGATGACTTGACTTGGGGATTCATGAATTAGTCCCTCGCGAGAGGAAAGTTTACCGTCAATCGCATCTCTTCCCTCCAGGGAGGGTTTACATTCCCGAGAGCAGTGTTTAAAAATGCACCCATTTGAAAATAACGCAAGTCATTATCCTGCACTGCAGACCGGACAATGCGTCCGACCGACGGCGGAAATATATTAGACCAGCAAAGCGAGCGTATCTCCACGCCCAAATCCGGAAATGGATAAAACACCGTAAAGCTTGACGGCAAAGCCACGTTGATATCCATAGGCGTCACCGCGCCGCCACCCGCATGGTCAAAGTTGCAACTAAGATATATGTCCTGCCAGACAAATGTATCCTTCACCGCATTGGTTCCGAAGGTCGATTGCGGATTAACCAGTGAAAACTGGCCGGCATCATAAATCATCTGCGAAGGTTGGGAGTTTTCTGCACTACTGTAAAAACCGCGCTTTGGATCAACCCGGTTTCTTCACTGATTTGCCTTACAATTTCGCGTTTGGTCAGATTCATAACAAAAATAGCTTCTTCATTAAATGCTTAACTACGCGGGCAGTGCCAAGCTGCCCAGGGACTGCCCGCGATGTGTATATAGCTAACTAGCATAACATTTACACATATTAGAAATTGAAAGGGCTGGGTTTTTGGAGTTGGGCAGGATGCGGCGGAGGGCGGCCTTGAGTTTGGCCCAGAGATGCTCGATCGGGTTGAGATCGGGCGAGTAAGTGGGCAGGAAAAGCAGTTCACAGGCCGCGTCGGCCACCAGTTTTTGGGTGCTGGGCGATTGGTGAAAACTGGCGTTGTCCAAGACGATCACACTGCCTCTGGGCAAAGCGGGCAACAACACCTTTTCAAAATAGGTGTCCACCACCTCGGTGTTGCAACTGCCCTCAAAGACCAACGGAGCCACCAGTCTGGCGTTTTGCGAAACGGCAATGATACTGGTGCGGTGGCGGCGGCTGCCCGCCACTTCGGCATAAAGCCGCTCGCCGCGCGGCGCACGGCCATATTCCTGATGTAACCGATGCTCCACGCCGCACTCGTCGAGGTAAAAAACTTCCCGGCCCGCCAAGTCTTCGATCACCCGCCGAAAGAGCCACCGTTGCACCTCATTTCTTTCGCGATATTTTACGAGTTTTTTTTAGCGTGATGCCCAGCAATCGTAACGCGCTCAAAGCCCCGACATCGGTGCCCTTAAACGCCCGGCCAATCTCCCAGAGCGTCGCGTCGGGATGTTTCGCCACATAAGCTCGCACCTTGGCGGGTTCAAACTTCTTCCAAGTGCCCCAGCTGGCCTTGGGGGCCAGTGCCCCCGCTTGGACCAGGGTTAAATAATTATAGACCGTCTTGCGCGCCACGCCGAAACGCTTGGCGGCTTCGACTTTGCTGCCGCCAGCTTTAACAAAACTCACGATCCGTTCCCGCAAATCAAGGCCATAGGCTTTCATACCTCAAGCCTGCCTTGTAATGTGTATATGTCAATATAGTATGCTATAGGCCCCAAGGAGGTGGGACAGAGGATGTCCGCTGAAGAAAGGCCTTTCGGAGTTTTATGTTGGAAGCGCCACCAATTCAAAGAATAATCAGCGAGCGCATAGATAATTGCAGCAAACATCAACAGCCAAGCTAGATTTTGTCTGCGCTGGCGTTTCCGCATTCTTAGAACTTTCCCAAACTTTTCGCACCGGCTTCCAGCCCACATGCAAGGGAAGCCGGCTTGGGTTGGTCTTTTTCAGGATCGGAACAGGATTATTGTTACACCTTCAGACAGGCAGGTGAAAACAACTGCGGCTCAAGCGGCACACTTGTCCAATTGCTCAAGCATGCCTTCGTAGTCAAATTGGCCAGCGAGTTTCATCAGACTATTGGCAGCTTCAGGATTGTTCGGTTCGACCGCCTTGATGAGGCCGGCAATTTTGGCGGCATCGGCGGCGAGCAGCGCCTCCCGCAGTTCAGGCCCCCAAGTTTCGGGCAGGGCCGCCAAAAGTTTTGCGGTGATGATGCCGTTGCCCGATCCAGCCGGATGGATAGAACTGCTTTTTTGGAATTCAAAATCGGGTGAAAAACCCAAACCCAGCGCGCCGGAAATCCGGAAAATCAGCTCATCATACTTCAGCGGTTTGGAAATAAAATAATCCGCCCCAGCCGCCTGGGCGGCGGCCCGATCTTCCGGGTAGGCGGTCGCGCTGATGCTGATGATTTTCACCGGCTGACCCTGGTCAGAGGCGCGAATCCGGCGAATCGCTTCAAGCCCACCCATCACAGGCATGCGCGTATCCATCAAAATCAGGTGCGGCGGCCAAGCGCCGAAGATTTCCAGCGCTTCGGCACCGTTGGCCGCAGTGCGGCAATCAAACCCGGAAGTTGCCACCATTTCCCGGAGAACCTCACGGTTGTCAGTCACGTCGTCAGCAATCAAGATGCGATAACCAGAAACGTTTGCGGGTGATTGACTGTTTTTAACAGTATTTTCCTTGATATAAAAAGAGGTGTCGAAAGCAATGCCGACGGGAAGCTCAAACTGGAACGTGCTGCCTTTGCCCAGTTCGCTCCGGACACTCAACCGACCCTGCATCAGGCGGGCGTATTCCTGACAGATGGCCAAACCCAGACCACTGCCACTTTCCGACTGCCGACCCAACTTACCTTGATGAAATTTTTCAAAAATATGGCTCAATTCATCGGGCGCGATGCCCGGGCCGCTATCGGTCACGGCAAAATTCAGCCACACCTTGTTTTCGGCATCAGGTTTCGCGGAAACCTTCAGTTCAATTCCCCCGGTTTTAGTAAACTTGACGGCATTGCCGAGCAGATTGCTCACAATCTGCCGGATTTTTTGCTGATCCGCTTGGATTAATTCCGGAAGCTGGCCGCTCATTTTAATGGTAAAAGTCAATTGCCTGGCCTGGGCCGGGGCGTGAAACAGACAGAAAAGATCATCCAGAAACTCGTTTAGCTTGAATTCCACCAACTGCACCTCCATCCGCCCGGATTCAATTTTGGCCAGATCCAGAATATCATTTAGAATGGAGAGGAGATGCTCGCCACTGCGATTGATGGTCAGGAGCTTGTTATGGACTTCTTTAGACAAGTTCGCCTCACGCTGCAACAGCTGGGTATTGCCCAGGATGATATTCATGGGCGTGCGGATTTCGTGAGACATTGTGGCCAGAAATTCGCTCTTCGCCCGACTAGCCCGACCGGCGGCCAACAGCGCATCCCCCAGCTCCACGGCATTTTTTTTGCGCTCGGAAATATCCGATACGAAGGCGCGCAAATGAATCAACTTGCCCTCGGCGTCAAAAACCGGCTGGACAAAAAGCTCCACCGGAAATCGTCTTCCATCCTTATGGACAAATTCCTTTTCGTAACGCGCCGGCGTCCGCGTGCGAATGCATTCTCCCACCATCAAGGTCTCCGTCTCGGCCCATTCAGGCGGCGTCAATTTCTCGTTCCAATTAAATTTCCGGCTCAGGATTTCCGCGCGCGAGTAACCGGTAAGACGAGCATAGGCTTCATTGACGGAGATGAAACTGCCATCCGGGTTCGACATGGAAAACGCCACCGATGATTGGTCAATCACCTCGGACAGCATGCCAATTTCACGGGTGCGATCCGCCACCCGCTTCTCCAATAATTCATGGGCCAGCTTGCTTTCATGGATATCGTAACAATAACCGATATATCCGCAAAAGCCGCCGCCGGGCAAATCAAACGGCTGACCGTGATCCGAAATCCACCGATATTCGCCATCATTGCGACACCGGCGGTATTCAAGGGCAAACGGTTTCCGCCGGTGAAAAGCCTCCTGATATTTTTTTGCACAAGACGCCAAATCCTCCGGATGCACTCCTTCGGCCCAGCCATCGCCTTGCTCTTGCGCCAGGGTGCGACCGGTGAAGGCGAGCCAGGTCGAGTTGAACCAATTGCACTTGGCATCGGTGCCCGCCCGCCAGATCAACGCGGGGGCGTTTTGGAGCAATTGCAGGTGAAAATCGCGCGCCTTGACAAGCTCCTCCTCGGCCCGCTTGCGCTCGGTGATGTCGATAACGAATACCGTGATACCCACCACCGCGCCACCGTTTCCGAAAATCGGGCTGTAGCGGTCCTCATAAAATGTTCGCAGGCGAGAGGAGTTGCCGTATTCCTCCACCAGCATGAATGAGTCACCTTGCAAAACCCGGTCAAAATTAGCCTTCGCCTTCGCACGATCGGCGGGGTCGCTGATGATATCCAGCAGATTCATGCCCACGGCAATATCCACCCCCCAGATTTGCTTGATTGTCGCCTGATGCGTTTGGGTAAACTCGGTGTAGCAGTAGCTGGCGTCCAGGGAAAAGATGACCACGTTTTGCGGACTCTCCAAAATCGACTTGAGCTGCGCGGATTTATTATTTGCAAAGTTATTAGCGGCAATCAGCGCCGCCTCTGCCTGCTTTTGCCGGGTAACGTCTTCCTGAACACATATGAATTGGGAGACTTTACCGGCTTCATCCAGCACCGGCGTGATGGTTTTATTCTCAAAATATATCGTGCCATCTTTCCGGCGGTTCTCCAATTCACCCTTCCACACATTGCCAGCCAGAATGGTGCCCCACATTTTCTTATAAAATTCATCTGAGTGCCGGCCGGAATTAAGGAAACGGGGAGTGCAACCCATCACCTCTTCGTTGGCATAGCCCGTCAGCCGGGAAAAGGCGGCGTTGGCCCAAGTGATGCACCCGTGGCGATCAGCCAGAAAAATGCCGGTGGCGCTGGCCGCCACGGCGGTTTCCAACTGCTGCAGGCGTTTTTCAACTTTTTTCCGGCTGCTGATATCGCGGATAACGCTGATGATGCAAGCTTCGCCTTCGAGCTGGATGCCCTGGGAGCTTACCTCCACCGGCAGGCGGGAGCCATCTTTGCAGACATGGACGGTTTCAAAAAGAATCCCCTGGCCAAAGGCCAGCGACATCTGCTGGCTTGATTGAGCCGCGTCAGTTTTCTCGCGAAGATCGTAAATGGTCTTCGCCAGCAGCTCCGCACGGGAATAGCCATACTTTGATTCCGCCGCGGCGTTGGCATCGAGAATCCGGCCGTCGGAATTCAGGATTCGGAGAATGACATCCCGACTCTGGCTGGCCATGGCCTCGGAACAACGCAGGTTTCTCTCCATCTGCCGCCGGGCGGTCATGTCGCGGCCGATGATCACCAGTCCTTGACGCCGTCCACCGGGCAAAAAAAGCGGCGTCTTATAAACCTCATGCTCCTGCAGTTTTCCATCCGGGCCGACACCCTGCTCGGTAACGACATTGTGCCGACCCTCCTTCCACGTTTGCTCATCACTTTTGATACACGCTTCATGAAACATCCGGAGGCGCGGGTTTATCCCGGCCAATTCGGCATCGGTTTTTCCATGCCAGCTTTCATCGTCACCCAGCTGGAATAATTTTTTCGCCGGCTCATTGGCCACCATCCAGCGACCTTTGCCATCTTTCAAAATGACATTATCCGGATTGGTTTCAATCAGGAGCTGCATCTCCCGAGCATTGGCTCGAGTCGCCAGCAACAAGGTTTCCAGCCGGTACAACATCAGGCTTATGCTCAGGCCGCAAATCAGAATGATCCAGACTTTGCCATAATCCATGGCGGCCGCCTGACGGTCGTCGGGGGTGAAGTTTAAAACCCACGACCGCCCCGCGGCGAAAAACCGGCTTTGCACGTTCAGCAAAGCGCTTTGTTGCCCGGGGTGTTTTTCCTCCGGATGACTATCAAAAATCAGAGCTTCAGGACTGAGCTTCTGCCCGCCATCAAAAACCTGGAGGCGAATGCGCTGCCCCCCCATCCATTCCCATTTTCCCAGAATGCCGCGCATGAGATCGTTCATCCGGTAAGGGCTGTAAACCCAGCCGATAATGGATTCGCGCCGCTGGGCGATGGTTGTGTGAGACATTCCAGGTCGATAGACCGGCAGATACATCAAGGTACCCGTTTGCACGTCCTGATCGGTTTCCTGCACTAATGTCACTTTCCCGCTGAGAGCCGCGGTGCCGCTGTCTCTCGCCCGCTCCATCGCCTCGCGCCGCACGGGTTCAGTCAACATGTCATAGCCGAAAGCGCGGAGATTGCGATTGGTAAAAGGCTCAAGATAGATGATGGAGGAGTAGATGGCGCGATCACCCTCAGGACGCACTTGGTATTCCGGAAAACCTTCAGCCCGGATTTCCTGAAGGTGCCGCGCCAACTGCTCCCGCGGAACCAGCAGTGCGAAGCCAAGTCCCTGAATCCCCGGAAGCACTTGTTCCAGCTGATGATGCTCGGCAAAAGTGTGCCAGGCCTGGCAATTGATGCCTCCGGAATTCTCGTAAAAGGCAACCCCGCTCCGTAATATCAGTTCGTGGGCTTTGAACCGGTCATTAATCTTAATTTGAATTTCGGCACAGGCGGATTGAAACTGCTTTTTAGCGGTCAGCTCCAGATTCTTCCTGGTTTCCCAGGCGACGACAGCGGTGCCCACCAACCCCACCAGCAGCAGACTCCAAGCTTGCCAGAATGGGCGTTGAAAAATCCCACGCAGCAAAATCTTGGCTTGTTTGGCGGCCTGGCTCATACGAGAAGTAGGCGTCGAAGGCTAAAAGCCGGCCTCAAGCTGAAGGATTCAGACTCCTGACGATTCAGAATCCACTGCTTCTCTGGCCTGGCGTTCATGTCCGTTCAGTACCGAGGCGGCTATTGGGGCAAAGCCTTGGAAAGCCCGTCATCATTTTTCAAAACCGCAAAGCGGGGCAGCCAGGCCTGAATCAGGATGCCTTTCGGTTTTTGATTGGCGACCAGCACCTGACCACCCAGCAGGGCGATAATGCGTTGCGCCACCGCCGGAGCTAGACCCAGATCGCCCGCAGGGGCATTGGGAATCGCCAACACATCGAAGAAGGTTTTCAATTGATTCTCAGGAACATTGTGTCCACTGCCCTCAATAGTGAGGCAGACTTGACTCACTAAATTATGGGCACGAATTTCAATCCGGCTTTTGGGCTTAGAATATTTGACAACCGTCTCAATCAAAGAGACCAGGGCTTTTTTCAGATAAAACCAATCCCCTAAAACATTTCCACAGCCGATCGGCAACGGCGAGAGGTGGATGTTTGAAAGCTGCATTAATCCAGCCACCTCATCGCACGCCGCTTTAAGAATTTCATCCAATTGGCTAACGTTGTTAGCAAAGTCACCCCCTTTGGCCTGAATGGTGGTCAGCAAAAGCGCATGGTCGAGCATCGTCATGAGGCGATGCCGGGAGACCTCGTAAATACCGCTCAATTCGGCCAGGTCCGGATCTTTTTTGAATTTTTCAAAGGCCAGATCGGCGGCACCGAACAGGCCATGCAACGGAGTGCGCAGCTCATGGGAAATCAAGGTGAGAAAATCACTCTTGGTCTGATCCAAAATCGAGAGTTTTTCGTTGGCCTCCTCCAATTGCCGGGTGCGTTTCGCCACCATGCCCTCCAAACTCTCGTTGGATTTTTTTAGCGCCGCCGTCAACTGCTGAATTTTCAAATGGGCATTGACCCGGGCCAGAACCTCCTCGATTTGAAACGGCTTGGTGATGTAATCCGCACCCCCCGCCTGAAAGGCCTTGAGTTTGTCCTCGGTGGCATTGTGGGCGCTGATGAAAATAACCGGGATTTCGCGAGTGGATTCTTTTTCTTTGAGGCGGGCGCAAACTTCAAACCCATCCATCTCCGGCATTCCGGCGTCCAGCAAAATCAAATCGGGCGGCCGCCGGCTTACCGCAGAAAGCGCCCCCCGGCCACTAATGGCCGGGCGAACACAAAAACCTTTTTTTTCAAGAAAATCCATCAGCAGATGCAGATTGGCCGGGGTATCATCCACCGCCAGAATTTCAATTGCCCTTCCGTTGGCATTTGTTGTGTTGAGTTTCATTATGGAAAATTAAGCCAAAATTATACAAAATAAAACCAACCCTGTCAAGGCACGAATAAATATAAAGCGTTGGCTTAAAACGATTAACGAATGGTTGCCACACAGTGTTTTTGTCTTTTTACAGGACAATTATAGCTGTATTTGCCTCTTTCTGGAACGCTTTAGGGCGAAGTTGCCGCAATGGGGTTGGATGTGTTTCATTGGTATTTCATAGCGCGACCAGCATCTTCTTTCGTAGCGCAGTATGCAATTTGAAGGGAACGAACTATTATCCACCTCGTTGATGACGCAGTAAAGCAGCCTCGACGTTTGGCCGCTGAAACAAAACGCGCCACCCTCTACGTTGTTATACCACTGCGTGGGTGAATTTGCTGGCTGATCTAGAGCCGGGTTAATTCTCACGGCAATATTACTGGAAGGTGAATCATTGCAAAATCTATTCACCTGGGAGCATGCAAAGCGCTTGTTAACAATTAACGGACGCTTGATGATTTGTTTGCAGCTTTGGAGGAAATTAGTTTGAAATCAAATCAGGGACCTAATTTTAATGGGTTGTTAGATGTGCTGCTAACAATCATCAATTTAAATGAAAACCCCATTCTTACTGGTGGCGGGTTTGACTCTGCTCGCCGCCAGTCTCAGTCCATTATTCCCGGAAATGAACCCACGCTTCGCCGCGCAGGGTTCGCATGTCGCCCGCCAGCCAGATCAGCACATCGCTCCCCATCAAACAGACATGCGAGTGAATATGCACTCCGATACCCTTGGGCCGCGACCGGACCACGTCATAAAATGCCAGCGCCGCGTCCACCGTTACCATTCCGGTGTCATAGAGGCACAATTTGAAAGCATCGCCGGGTTTTGCGTCCTGAAACCGGTCGGCCAGTTCAAGAATCTTGGAATCAAACGCGCCGGTAATGGGAATGGGAATGGTGACCATGGTATTTGCGTGGGTTGAAGGGTTTAATTTTCGGCGTTAAATGCTCATTTTGACCCCAGTCTAGCCAGCCAGGTATGACATCCGTTGACACCCCCGCACATTGCGAACAAGTTTCCCCACCAGCACGCCCCGATTAACACACGCCCCCGACCAAGCCCACACCCGAAAATTCTATCCTTCGGATTTTCGTCCGGTCCGGGCAGTGACGGCTTCAGATCCGGCGCAGCGGAAAAACGGCTAACGAAATAGCTAACAAATATTGGCAAACCGCCGCAAATTTTGAGGCGAGGGTCGGTTTTCAACCGCCGCTCCTTCAATTTCCCAATGTTTCGGGGTGTCGAAAAAAATCCAGAACACGCTCAAGCAATGGCTAACAAAATGGCTAACAAACTAGGGTGAAATAAGGTGAAATAGCGTGGACACAAAGTGATTGATTCCCCTGTAAAATCAGCTAAAATAGCTTCGAAATCGACGCTTACCTTGCGCGATTCCGACCCTCGCCTCCAAGCCTAACAATTCCCCGTCTTTATTTAATAATATCCGGCAGCTTCTTCGCCGCCTGCCGGAGAATAGCCGTTGGAATATGAGTGTAATGCTTCGATACTGTCGGTGAATCGTGGCCGATGAATTCGCGAACCACCGCATCCGACACCCCTGCCGATTTCAGCAAAGTGGTCGCCGTGTGTCGCAATGAGTGAAAGCTGATCTCATTCTGTTCACGCGACACGTTGCGCCCCTTGCCGGTGCTGTGATGGCTGCGTTTTTTGGCGTAGCCAGCAGCCACCAAAATCTTGTGAAACTGGTTGCTCAAATTCCCAGAGCGGCCCTGCCGCTGCATCACGCCGCTGGCGCGGGTGAACAGTGGCGCGGCGGGATCGTTGCTGGCTGGGAGCTTTTTCACAAATTTGAGCAGCGGTCCGGCTAACGGCAAAATCTGTCGCCGCCCTGTCTTGTCGGTGGTGAAGCGAATTTCTTTTCGAGCCAAGTCAATGTTCTGCCAAGTCAATGAGGCAATGTCGCCCAGTCGCTGGCCGGTATAGAGACCAAACAGGATCATACCGCGCCATTCATCATCGGCGTGCTTCATGATATTTTTCAATTCCAGCATGGTGAATGGACGCCGACCAGTAGAATTTGTTTTTCGCTTTAAAATCGTCACGCGCTCGGCGGGATTGTCGTCAATCAAGCCTTCCCGACGGGCAGTGGCAAATACTGAACGAAGAACCTTTAACATCAAATTGGCCGTGCTTACGGATAGCCGTTGGGCTGCGGCATCCCGGAAACCAGAGACATCCAATGCTGTAACTTTCTTGATATCCGCAGCGGCCTTGTGCTTGATGTGGTCGAGGAATTGTGTGATGACGCCAGTATATCGTTGGTGCGTGCCCTCGTCGGCCTCCAGCGATTTGCGGTCGAGCCAGACCTTCAAAAAGGCGCTGGTGGAGGAATTCGGCAGCACTTCAGTATTGGCCATCGCGTAAATGTCTGCGATAACTTTCCGGGCACGCGATTCCACGAAACGTCCGGCTGACGCTTCGCGGGCGGCATCCTCGTATTTAAGAGCGATGGTCATGGCCTGACGCCGGTCGGTGGTGCCAGTGGAACGCTGGGTGCGCCGGCCATCGGACAGAGTGTAGCAGGCGAAGTAAAACGGGGACCGAGGATGTTTGCGTAAAGAGGCCATAACGGTAACAACAATAGTAACAACATTTGCCCGTGTCTGGCAAGTTTTCAGGTGTTAGAAACCTAATATATGTGCATTTTTGTTGAGAGGAGTGGTATCGGGGGTTCGAATCCCCCCCTCTCCGCCACTCGCGGAATAGCTAATAAAATCAATTTTATAAATTGTGTTTTATGGCAATTCTTAATAGCCAACTATGCGTTAATTGAATGAATTTAGCATTATTTTTCAATTTGTTTTCCGTTTTGATTTTCTACGCTCCCCTACCCTACTTCGTCGTCCGTCCCCACCAAATTTCACTCAATAGATGAAAAATCACCGATGGGGCGCGTGAATGTCGCTTGAGCGGGAGCCACGACGAGCGTGTCAGCGGTTTGCCTAACGCTGTGGGACATGGCGGCAATGGGCAGGGCAATTATAAAAAATGTAGTTCCAATCACCGTTGCCACGAAACATCCAGGTCGAACGAGCGTCGCATCAGCTTATAGCCACCATGGATTTATCGTTAGAGGCACTACAAACATTGACGCTGTCCAAGCTAATTGTGAAGGCACACACAGCAATAAATATTTTAAATTTCATAAATATAATTTCCAGTAGCGATGTTTTGTTTCGATTAGACAATACCACGTCGCTGCTCAGTTACTATGGGGTCTTTACCCCACACCGGGAAACGCCAAGCCGTTGAATCGCGGCAAAAAATCCGTGCCATCGATCAACCATTTGGGACACGATGTGTGAGGCGTTGGGTGGTTTAGGGCGTAGCCTGAATCAAGATGATTGCTTCAAACGAGAAAACAACCTTTCCGCATGCACAGATACTTGCGCAAGTGATGCTTTCAACACAAAATCAGCGCGCACTCCAAAAGGAATCATGGTAAACCAACAATGTCGAACTTGAGATTATACACCAGTAACCGGCTGGAAAATCTGGCGGAAGCCCTTGCTGAAAGCGTCCGGCGGCCGCTCCGTTCCCCGCTCGAACCGGCGACCATTCTGGTGCAGAGCCAGGGCATGGCGCGCTGGCTTCAATTGCAACTAGCCCGAGAGCATGGCATCTGTAGCAACTACCAATTTCCATTCCCTCGCGCCTTCAGTACCGAGGCTTTCAAAACGGTGCTGGGCAATCTGCCGGCGGAGGATGCCTACAACCCGGACATGCTGATTTGGCAGGTCATGAAAACGATTCCGGCGTTTCTGGAGCAACCCGGGTTTGAGGCCGTGAAAAACTATCTGGGGACTGAGCCCGATGACCGGAAGAGGTATCAACTCGCCGACCGTATCGCCAACGTGTTCGACCAATACTTGCTGTTCCGCCCCGACCTGATCCGGCAATGGGAGGCCGGCACTGAACAGAGCTGGCAGGCGAAATTGTGGCGCGAGGTCTGCGGCCCGTTTCGCGAACAACATCCGGCGGCGCTGCAATTCAAGCTCATTGATCACTTGGAAAAGAACCGCAGCCCGATTGCAGGTTTGCCTGAGCGTTTCGCCATCTTCGGCGTCTCGGCGCTGCCGCCGTTTTATCTCCGCATCTTCGCTGCGCTGGCCCGCCATGTTGAAGTCAGTCTCTATCTGCTGCAACCGTGCGAGCAATTCTGGGGCTATATCAGTTCCGGGCGCGAGCAGGAAAAAACTTTGAAACGCGCCGGCAAAGGGGCCGCCGAAGCGGATCAGCTTCACCTGGAGCAGGGTAATCGTTTGCTGGCCTCGATGGGCCAACTGGGCCGTGACTTCCTGCTGCTCCTGCAGGAGGCGGGCGACTGGCAGGAATCCGAGCCGTCCCGGTTTACCCCGGCTGGCGATAAAAATATCCTAGCCTGCCTCCAGACCGACATTCTGAATTTGGAGGACAACCCGGCTGGCGAAGACTCCAAGAAACAAATCGCCGCCCAAGATGGTTCCATCCAAGTACACTCTTGTCACAGTCCGCTGCGGGAGCTGGAAGTTCTCTACGATCATCTGCTGGATTGGTTCGAGCGCGATCCCGGACTCGCACCACGGGACATACTGGTGATGATTCCGGACATTGAGCTGTATGCGCCCTACATCCAGGCGGTGTTCGGTTCGCCCGAACAGGATTCATTCCGCATTCCCTTCAGCGTTGCCGACCGGACGACCCGGACGCAGAGCCGCCTGATTGACACCTTCCTCTTCCTGCTCAACCTGTCAGATTCGCGTCTCGGGGCTAGTCAGGTAATCACCTTGCTGGAATCCGCGCCAGTGCGCCGGAAGTTCGAGTTGGACGAGGACGATCTGGAATTGGCCCGCCTCTGGGTGGAGGAGGTCCGCATCCGATGGGGACAGGACGAGCAACAGCGGGCTGAGTTGGGCCTGCCGGCGTGGTCGGAAAACACCTGGCGGCATGGACTGGAACGATTACTCATAGGCTATGCCATGGCCGGGGATGGAACGCAGCTGTTGGGAAAAATCCTTCCCTACAATGATATCGAGGGTAACTCCAGTGAGGTTTTGGGCCGAGTGGCGGAATTTGTCGAGCGACTCTTTGCCGCCTTGGGCTCCCTCAAGACGCCACGACCGCTGGATGAGTGGCCGGCACGATTCCACAGCATTTTCGAAAAGCTTTTCGAAACCAGCGAAGCGGAGGCTCAAGAATTGCAGGTTCTCAACATCTGCTTTGAAAAACTCGCAGGCGCGGTGGCGCACGCCGGCTTCAATCAACCGGTCGGTCTGGCCGTCGTGCTTGAGCGGTTGAACCGTGATTTATCAGAGGATCATTTCGGATCAGGTTATCTGACCGGGGGCGTCACGTTCTGCGCCCTGAAACCGATGCGAAGTATTCCGGCGAAAGTGATCTGCCTGCTGGGGATGAATGACCGTTCCTTCCCGCGCACCTCGCCGCAGTTGAGTTTTGACCTCATGCTCCAACAGCCCCAACTAGGCGACCGCTCCAGCCGGGCGGATGACCGTTATCTGTTTCTGGAGACGCTTATCTCCGCCCGGGAACGGCTCTACATCAGCTACGTCGGCCAGTCCATCAAAGACAACCGTGAATCACCGCCCTCCGTGTTGGTCAGCGAGCTTTTCGACTATGTGTCCCAACGATTCGAACTTCCCGGCAAGAAAGACATCATCGCTGATCACCTGCTGACACGGCACCGCTTGCAGGCTTTCAGCACCGCCTATTTTCAAGGAGGCAAGCTCTTCAGCTATTCCCGCGAAAATTTAAAGGCCAGCCAGGTCATCGCGCCGGAACGTCATCCTCCGGGAATTTTTGTTCCCAGACCTTTGCCCTGTCCCGAGCCGGAATGGCGGCGGCTAAGCGGCCAGACGTTGGCGGGATTTTTTTGCAACCCGGCAAAATTTCTGGCGGAAAAACGTCTCGGACTGCGGCTGCCAGACGCAGCGGCGGCAATGGATGATCGTGAAGCATTCGCCATCGCGGGTTTGGATCGCTATCAACTCCAGCAGGAACTACTTGAATTAAAATTGGGCAGCAAGAGCCTGAGGAATTCCGGGGATCTAATCCGGGCTTCAGGCCGGCTGCCGGCCGGCATCGCGGGTGATATCCATTTCGCCCAAGTCCGCCGCGACGTTGAAGTTTTCAACAATCGGCTGCAGCCGTTCCAGCCAGACAAGTTCCTATCTCCCTCGCCATTCGAATTGGCCATCGGCGAATTCGTGATGAGCGGAAACATCAGTCATGCAATCCTCGAAGGCGGCTTGTTCTTCTACCGGCTGGCCAGCATCAAGCCCAAGGATCTTTTGCGGGCGTGGGTGGAGCATCTAATCTTTAACGCGACGCAGCCTGGCGGCGAGCCGAAGGAAACAATCATCGTGGGCACCGACTCCATCTTGAAATTCGCCCCGGTTACAGAGCCGCTGCCCGTGCTGGAAAAGTTGCTCGACGGCTACTGGTCTGGACTGACCCAGCCGCTAAAATTTTTCCCGGAAACCTCATATGCCTTTGCGGAGGCGGACCACAAAAATGAAACCGCCACCCAAGGCAAATCCGCCAAAGATCCGATTGCGGTCGCGGAGAACAAATGGAACGGGAACGACTTCGGCGGGGCGCCCGGCGAAAGCCAGGACGAATATGTCTCCCTGTTCTTCAAGAATGCGGATGCGCTGGACGAAGATTTTGAAACCCTCGCCCGGACCGTGTTCCGTCCGCTGCTGGAAAATATGGAGGAGGTCCAGGAATGAAAGCGACAGCCCCATTCAACCTGACCACGACTCCGCTCACCCGCGGGGTCAGCCTCATCGAAGCCAGCGCCGGCACGGGCAAAACCTACGCCATCACCGCGCTGTTTGTGCGGCTGATGGTGGAAGAAAATCTTTCGGTGCGGGAAATACTCGCGGTCACTTACACCGAGGCGGCGACCGAGGAATTGCGCCACCGGGTGCGCCAGTCGCTGGTTCAGGCTGCCCGGGCATTTGCCACCGGCAACAGCGAGGTTCCCTATCTACAGGCGCTGGTGGCCAGGTTCAAGGCGGAAGCCAGGGAGATGGAAGCGCGTCTGCAAAATGCCCTGTGTGATTTTGACGAGGCACCGATTTATACGATTCACGGATTTTGTCAGCGGACGCTGCGCGACCGCGCCTTCGAGAGCGGCCTGCTCTTCGACACCGAGTTGGTCACCGACCCGTCCGAATTTCTGCAGGAGATCGCCGACGACTTCTGGCGCCAGCGCTTCTATGAGGCCGGTCCGATTCCGGTGAATTTTGCGCTTAAGAACAGGTTCAGCCCGGATAGCTTCATCGGCCTGTTGAACACCTGCAGCAATTACCCGCAGATCAAGTTCTTGTCGCCGGCGCAAGGCCGCCCCTTTAATTTGCTCTCGGCGGAGTTGGAGCAAAGCTTCCGGGCGGCGCGCGAAGTCTGGCTCGCGGATGCGGCCCAGATTAAAGCCTGCTTCGGCTCGACCATCAAGTGGGGCAATCAACCCTACAACAATGACAAGGAAATGGCTTTCCGGTTCGATCAGCTCGACACCTGTTTCTCCGAAAGCGACACCGCCTTCGAAGCCTTGTCGGCCCTGGCCGATTTTCGCACCAGCCAGTTGGAGGAAAAGAGGAACAAACGATCCAAGGTTCCACCGCCGGTACCAGCCCACAAATTCTTCGACCTCTGTGAATCATTATGTCAGGCGGAACAAGTCTGGCTGGTCGGCCTTCAACTTGCATTCGTGGAGTTTGCCAAGACGGAACTGCCACGTCGCAAGACCGAGCGCAAGATACAATATTTTGACGACCTGCTGACGCGGTTGGACAAAACGCTCACGGGGCCGGGTGGCGAATCACTGGCTAAAGATTTGCAAACCCGCTACCGCGCCGCTCTGATCGATGAATTCCAGGATACCGATCCGGTCCAGTATTCGATATTCCGCCGCGCCTTCGCGG
>Ga0208507_1000882_pt1 | contig 17941 bp, 13 predicted proteins | sample CryBogCBH12Aug01_FD_184626 | JGI IMG/M metagenome (GOLD analysis project Ga0208507, IMG submission 184626) | Freshwater microbial communities from Crystal Bog, Wisconsin, USA - CBH12Aug09.1 (SPAdes) (version 2) | ecosystem: Environmental > Aquatic > Freshwater > Lake | place: Crystal Bog... | reverse complement strand
AACATAACCTGTTCTGGGTGTGCTTTCAGGACGCGACAGGCGAGTGCTGGACGTGGTCGAACAAAGACATTCGCGCACAGTCCAACATTACCCTTGGGCGGGTTGTGCCGACCACGGCGGCGGCAGGTTAACGCTCGTCGGCGTAATCTGCTGCTGGATTTGGCCGTCGATGTTTGCCTCCAGGGCAGCAACTTGCGTCGGCCCCATGGCATCCACCACCCATCCCTGGACCTGCGCTTCAGTCAGCTGCGCATATGGCGTGAATGGGCTGCCGGCGACGTATTCAAGAGCCTGAGTGCCGTAGACAGACCCGGTATGGCCGTTGCCATCATTGCCCGTCAGAACCCAGTGGACGGTGTAAACAACGTCTGTCTGGCTGGCATATTCAGGGTATGCGGTGAGGGCTGGGAAAGTCCAAGTGTAGGTGTTGGGCATGTTAGGTTCCTTTGGCTGCGAGGGTGGCGATGTTGAAGGATTAGCATCATCAGAAGGAAAGTATTTTTTAGTTTACTAATATCCTATAGCTAAATAATTATACGTTGCTCCGCCGGACGTAGCTGAATATGTTACGCTAAAACTACTTAAAGAACCCGTTGTAAATGCATATAGGCAGTTATTTGTTCCGGCTGAAGACGATTGAGATATAAAAGGCATAATAAAACTAGTTGGGAACGAGATAGGAAGTGATTGAGTAATGGTAGCATTTTGCCCGATAGAGTTATTGCCCCATTGAAAAATAATACCGCTCAACCAAGATGGGAAAACAAGATAACCATTAGATCCAAATGAATAGGAAAAACCAGCCGCTGTGGCTACTGCTGCAATACAGCTTGATACCAACGACTGAATGCTTGCCGTAATCCATGACGTGCCATTGGATGCTAAAACATTATTATTCGCACCAGATGACGTCAGGCCGGTGCCGCCGTTTGCTGCTGACAGGGCGGTGGACAGGCTAAGGCTAGATGCCGTCAATGCTGCGGTAGTGACTGCACCTGTAAAGCGGCCTGTTCCGTTCACGTCTAGCAAATAGCTGGGATTGGTGGTGTTGATCCCGACGTTGCCGGCGGCGGTGATCCGCATACGCTCCAACAAAGTAATAAGCGCCCCAGCAGAAGCACTGCTCGCGCTATTGTCGAACACCATATTGCCGGAGCCGTCAATTTTGATCAGCCCTGCGTAACCTGTCTGCCACGCATTAAAGCCCGATGTGTAGTAGGTGTTGAAGCTGAAGGCATTATTGGGGGGAACGACTGCATCACCAAGAACGTAAAGCAAGGCAGAGCCGGTTGTGGGAGGAGCCGCTCCGATGCCTAAATTACCAGAGGCGGTGATCCGCATGCGTTCAGTCCCACCGAAGCCCCATTTTGCGTAATTGACCCCAGAACCGAAATCATTCGTGAAATAAGGAGAACCGTTATTGTCCGACAACCGCATATCAACAGTTGAGTAGGCAGTCCCACCAATCATTTTGAATGTTGTTGCGGCTGATGTTCCTGAAGTGCCATTCCCAATGCCAATTATAGTTTCGGCATTTTGAGTCTTTGCCGCAACCAACAGAGGGGTAAAAGAATACCAGTTTGTTGGGTCTTGGTTAATCCCAACTGCTGTATTGAAATATCCGTTGCCGGCGACATGCAGCAAGTATCCAGGGGTGCTGGTCCCAATACCAACGTTGCCGGCAGCGGTAATGCGCATGCGTTCGGTGCCATTGGTGGTGAAAACAGTAGGAACATTGTTGGGATTATGAAGGACAGCAGACGAAATGCCATTAAGCGAAAGCCAAGCCGAACCGCTACTAGATGCGGTTACAGTCAACACTGGATCGGTTGCGCCAACAATTTGAAGCAGACTTGAGGGCGAACTGGTGCCAATACCGACATTGCCCGTTGCGCTGATCCGCATGCGTTCGATGGCATTAGTTGCAAACAACATCGACACATTGTCTGCGGTATAAACCTGCGCGGTTCCAGAAGCTTGGTTTTGAATTAGCTGGACTCCCGTCCAACCTTGCGCAACAACATTCAACCAAGCCTGAGCGGACGCGCCAGTGCTGGTGTTGGAAACCAACAGGCCATCATTGCTATTGGTATTGGCAACAACAGACAGTTTAAAGCTTGGCGTCGTCGTTCCAATACCGACATTGCCGCTGATATTAGCAGCACCAGTCACACCAAGCGTGTTGGTGCCATAGTTCCAGGCTAGGTTAGACGAACCGCCGAACACGCCCGATTGGTTGAATTGGATGCTGGTGTCAGCGCCCCCAGGCGACGTGACGGTATTGACCGAAAGGGTGACATTCGTGCCATCGGACACGATCAGGGTCCGCGTCCCCTGCGTAATGGTGACGCTGCTGCCACCGCCGCCGGACGACAACGTCAACGTAAAGGCACCTGACGTGCCGTTATAGACCACCCACTGCCCGCCCACGCCAGATGGCACCTGATAGTTCACATTGGCCGACAGCGTGCCGCTAAACAGGATGTATAGGTTCTGGTATTGCGTGGTCGTCAGAGCGGTGGTGCCAGACACGCCAGTGGCGTTGATGATTAGGTGACCGCCGAACGCCTTGTCGATGATATTGAAGTTGGAATTGACGGGCGTTGACCATGTGTTGACGTAATCGCCATTTGCCGGTTCTTCGATTGCCTTGTTGGTCGAATAAGTGCTGGTCATGGCAGGCTCCGGTTAGATGGCTTGGTTGGCGACGTGAAGCGCCTTGACGATGGTAGCGTCGGGGACGTTTAGCAGAGGTTCGGTGGTGCTGTTCACATCTTTCTTCGCGCGCTCTGCAAGGTTCATCAGGCGGCTTACGAGGCGTTCGTGGTGGTCACCTACCCGGCCACCTGAAGCACGCTGCACGGCGTTCTGTTGGGTGTTTTGCGCGTTGACAGTTCCGCTTAGTGCCGCCCTCGAAGCATGGTTATACAGGTTTTGGAAGGTAGAGTTCATCGCAGGGTCTTGGGTAACCATCCGATAAAACATTTGCATGTCTTTTGGATCAGATGACCCGGCTAGCTTTAGAATAGCCATTGCCCTTTTGTTATTACCGAAATGAGTTATTAAATCGAAAATATGCGTGCCAATATAGGCTGAACCTGCCGACGCAGCGCCCAGGACATCGCCAGAGAATAGGCTATGCCCAACCTGCGCCCCCAAGCCGCCACGAGCAATGTCCATCTGCCTGCTTGCGGGCGCACCCTGGGCCTGGATTGGCTTGACTTTTGATAGTAGCGCATCGGCGGTGGTTCTGCCAAGAATGGCTTCTGTAGCATCCTGCCCCAAAACATTCTGGATAAAGTCTGCCTTCTGCGGTGACGTGAAAATCCTTTGAATACCTTGCGGACCCTGGCGCTCCGCTAAATCTTGCAAGGCGAAACCAAGGCCCTGCCTGAACATATCCTGATGCTGCGGCAAAGATTTTTGGTATGCCTTCATCATATCATGAAGGTCGAACGGATTGCTTTCCGACAGAGCGTTAAAGCCTGTTTCGACGGCACCTTGCTGCGCAAAATTATCAAAGGCGGCTGCACGGGCAGTCTTGTATTCAGGAATAGCGTGATCAATTTCAGATAGCAAATTGGTCCGCAATCCAGTCAATCGTGCAACCTCAGCCTTGTCCCCCGCAGTTATCGCTGCTGTGATTTTGCTTCGCAAATTTTTTGCGACAGCGTCGTAATACGCTAAATTGCCGCCAATACTATTGCCTGCCGCATCTACCGATGGGACAATAATTGGAGAGTTAAAGTCTGTTGCGTGACTTTCTACAGTTTTTGCGACACCTTTCATCGTATCGCCAGACATAACTTGGTCAATTTCTGGGGAAGCAATGCTTTGTGCTTTTGGTGTTTTTTGTGCTATGTCATATAATTTTTTGATTTCACCGGCTTTTTCAGCGTCAATAGCGCCCTGTAATGCAGGCGCACTTCCTTGCACTCCAGTTATATCCCCGACAAACTGACCTAGTTTGCCGTTAATGTCTTGAGAGCGTGAAATAATGCCTTCATTGACGCTACCAAGTTCGGCCTGGGCCTGATTAGAAACGCCACCGGCTTGTCCGATGACACGACTGGCATTAGGCCCAGAAGCGACCTGTCCAATGGTGGTGCCTGGGGTAATAGGCATACCATCTGGACCGATTGTTGAGTTAATACTGGTCCTGCCGCCAGCTATGTCGCGCGCAGTTGCTTTTGCTAGTTGCGCTACGCCGGCCTGCCTGGGGTTAATGATATTGGATAGTTTAGACCCCGCCGCACCACCTGCGGGAGCGCCGGCAAGCGCGCCGACCATCGCAAGCCCAGGAATGCCAGTGTCTTCAGTAAGTTTTTCGCCCGCGTGTGATAATACGCCCGCACCCACCCCGGTTAAGATTTTTGGGATAAGACCTTGCCCCCTGGTCAATAACGCGATTGGGACAGCCCGAGCGCCAGCCCCGGCATATTCGCCAAGAGTTGTCTTTGCTGGATCAGTTCCAAGATTTAACGCGCTTTGCGCCAGGGTTTCCATTCCCTTGGTCGTGGGGTATTGAAAACCGAATACGTTGGCGGTTTCACCAGACCGTTCCGATGGCGTTTGGCTTGCTTCATATGCCTGGGAGCGTGCCGCCTGAGCAGCACTTCCGCTGCCTGGAGGAGCCTTCCCGGTCATTTCTAAATACGTTTCATAAGCGCGTTTGCCGGCATCGGACGTCCAATGAGCCGCCTGTACTACCGTAGCCGGCAGTGCCGCAATATCTCCAACGCCATAAACTAAATTTCGTCCGACTTGTGTAGCAGCATCGGACAATCCTTCCTTCGAGAACGAAGAAACCGGAGGAGAGTATGCAGGAAGTTCTTGCCCTACATCAAATTTTTGCTGCGGAGGTTTGTTTGCAAGGTAATCCGGCAACGGAACGTCATCGCCTACTTGCAATTCTTGTCCAGCCATTACTGAACACTCCTGATGTATCTAGGTTTCCCATTCCGATATTCTACAACAGTCGGGACATTGACAGTTTGACCATTAGAGGTTTGCCAGCCCGGTTCACGGATAAATTGCGTTCCATCCGGGACATTGGGGTTTTCCTGAATGCCGCGAACTGGCGTTATTTTGATTTGATCTTCAACAAGATTGTGCATTAACCCAGGATGTTGTGATTCCCAAGCCGAAGCAAAGGAGGCGCGATTAAGCGGACCAAGCATTGATGCGGCTAGTTCATCTTTCAGATACATGTTTTCGTAAACCTGAGCAGCCTTTGCTTGGGCCAAAATCCTTTGATTGGCTTCTGGTTCGTTGTGCGGGCTTACGGATGTTTTGCCCTGCAATCCTGTTTTGTAATCAGTCGCCGCACCATGCAATCCCAGAGCATCCAGGGACGAAGAACCCATGATTGCTTCTTTTTCTAAGATTTGATTGGCTGCCCGAGTTCCCGCAAGGGCTTGAGAATTGATACCAATCCCCTTCAAAAACCCCTCAATGTCGCCTTTAATCCCTGACAACGCACCAGTTGCATGGCCTTGCAATACGTCACCCATGGTAGAAAGTGCCGCAGCCTTCTTGCTGCGATCAACTTGCTGTCGGGCCTGATCGTCAAAGTAAGTGCTATTGGCAGGTATTCTTGCTTTTGCTGTTTCAAGATCAAGCCAGCCTGGGACCATTTGCATATGGCCTTGCGCATCCACAAACTGACCTTGTGAAGCAAGCCGGCTTAATTCATCACGCGCTTGGTTCCATAGTTCGTTTGCTCCCTTGGCATCGCCAGCAAGTGCTTGCCGGTTGCCTCGTGCGATGATCTGTTCAGGGTCATTAGCCGAACTATAACCAGCCGATTGTGCTGAATGCAGATACCGGATCGCATTCGGGTTTTGTAGCTGGTATTGCGCAAACACGTTCGCGGCATTGGTGTCAGTCGGGGCAACGCGCAATGCTTCTGGCTGTGCTGGATTCGTGGCGCTTGCCGCTGGCGCAGGCGCTTGTGCGACCTGATTTTGACCTCCAGGCGGTTGCGTCACCATACCAGGGAAAGAACCCGTGAAAAACCGATGATCACCAATGACTGCGGAAGGCGATCCCTGGCCCCAATCCGGCGCACCCTGGCCGCGCTGTTGCATAATTGACGGGGAATAGAACAGGGTGGCACCGCCCGTGTTGTCGGCTTTGGGGTTGGCAAGCGCATCATCGAATGCTTTTGCCGCCGCCTTGTATTCTGGGCTATTCGGGTCATAGCCGTTCAACTGATTGGCGCGGGTTTGCCAGGGTTCGAATTGGTTCGGGCTATGCACAACATCAGAAAGAGGAGCGCCACTGGCGGCAGAGCGGTTGATGATGACGTGAGCCACCGCCTTCATGCCATTATATCCTTCGCCACTAGCTTCACCAAGAATGGTCCTGATAGCTGCATCGCGGCTACCTGCATCAACCGCCGGGGCATTGCTGTAGTCGAATTGAGCGCCCTGCGCCGGCCTTGCGGCAGGTGCCGACGAATTAGAAAGGCTTGGGAAGGCGCTCATGATAGGCCCGCCGCCAGGAGCGCCCCCAGGGGTCGCCTGCTGGCTGATTTTCGCCACAAGTGCATTGATTTGGTTATCAAGCTGCGCAAGTTCCGGCGTGTTGCCAAGTTGCGCAAACCCAATACGGCGCTGCATCAATGTATTCAACAGTTGCTGATCCTGCGTGCGCGCTTCGATGGCAACCCTTTGCGGCCCGATTTCAGTCTGCATTTGCTGGTATGCACGTTGCTGCATAGCGTTCTGAATGCCTTCGTAGCCCTGGGCGGCACCAGCACCAGCACCAATCAACGCGCCGGCAATGCCGCGCGCACCCCTCGCACCCTGCAAACCCATCAAAAGCGGCGCAAGCCAGTTCTGATTGCGTTGCATCCAGTCGCCATCAGAAGGTGCTGCATAAGAAGTAGAGCGAGGCGCAGGAGTCTGGGAAGCGCCAGCCAATCCATTTGTAGGCGCAGCAGTATTGCCTTGTGTCCCGCCGACTAGACCGGCATTTGTCGCCCCAGCATTCGTCGTTCCGGCATTCGTCGTGCCAGCATTTGTCGCCCTAGCGCCGAAGTCATCGGGCGGCCCATTTCTGCTCAATGTCCCAGCGTTTGTCGTTCCAGTATTTGTCGCCCCAGCATTCGTCGTTCCGGCATTCGTCGCCCCAGCATTCGTCGCCCCAGCGCCAAAATCATCGGGCGGCCCATTTCTGCTCAATGTCCCAGCGTTTGTCGTTCCAGTATTTAAATCATCAGCACTAGGTGAACCGCTTTCGATCCTGTTCATGCTCTGCCGGCCAATGCGAATAGCATCCTCAATGGATTGATTTGGCTTTGGTGTCACGCCGTCTGTGGATTGATCATTGTTCCCTAAATTGCTGGCCGGGTCCAATCCAGGGATAGCTGGCTCAGACGGTATAATATTAGCAAAATGATCCTGGCCTGGATTCAGACTCAATCCAGTAAATGGGTCTAATGCGGGATATTTATCGTTAATGTTTTGTGTTAAATTTGGTTTAGATTGATTCATTGCATAGTCGGCGCTTTGTCCGTGCTCTTTTTCCCACGCGATTCTATCAATCCAATTTTGAAAAGAACCGATTGGATCGCGCAAGGTATCGCGCAAATTATATGCTGATTGAACGTTTGCAATCCGATCGAAATCTGGAGGTGCTGCCGAAGTGGTTGGGCTTTTTTGCAAAATTTTCGCATTTAATGGAATTTGATAGCCATATGTAGGCTCAAAACCAAAGCCAGAGAACGACTGCGGTTCAATATCGCCACCGCCACCACCGTCGTCGCCGCCAACATACCCATCTTCAGCATATCCATGCCGGCCAGCGACGCCGCCACGAGCAAGACCGACAAGACCCAGCAAGCCAGCGCCGGCACTGCCAAGCGTTTTGACTGCGCCAATATCTCCGGCAAGACCACGCAGACCGCCTAGCGTGCTAGGCCCCTGCCCTGGTGTTTGGGCGGCCTGCAAACCGCGAATGTTGGGCTGATCGTTGGGGATAGCCAATGCATCCGGCACTTCGCCACCGTCTGCAAAATGACCGATCAACCCGCCACGCGCCGCCGGCATCGTATTGTCAGAAGACAGGCCGAGCCACTGCGCCAATCCCTGGGTCGGCTGTTGGGCGGGCGTATTTCCTTGGGCAGCAACGCCAGGGGTGCCAAATAGACCAGCTTTCCCTGCGCCATACATGCCACGCAATGCGTTGACGTCAGCGGCAGCCGTGCGAAGATCGCTACCTGGGGTCGGCATTTGGCGCATTGGCGCTTGTGCGGTCATTAGGTGCGCGACAGGCTGATTGGCTGCCGGAACATAACTAGATGCGCCAGGAGTTGACCCTGGCTTCCCGCCATACAAGCCAGTCAACCCGCCAGGAGCGGGCGCTTGGTATTGTCGCATTGCGGATAAATAATCTGGATCAATGCTGCCGCCGCCTAGCTTGTGGATGCGACCGCCAGAGGCTAGCCCAGCCGCTCCAGCATCGACATTCTCCTGCGCCTCAATATCAGCTTGGTTGACTTCGGCGCTAGACTGAGAACCACTTCCAGACCCACCCTGGCCGCCACCAAACTCAGTCGGCATCTGCCAAACGCCGCCTTGCGTAGCACCCAGGCCGGCAGCCGGCGCTGTAGGAGCCACCCACGGCGTTACCGCAGGTGCGCGGTCGATGGTGCCGAAAGTAGTGTCAGCACCGACGTTTCCCATCTGCATGGGCGGTGCGCTGTTCTGCCCATATTGGCCGAGGCCACCGAAGTTAATGCCCGCAAACGGGTTGTAGCCGCCCTGCTGGCCATAGCCGCCACCGGCAGAGCCTTTGCCGTAAGAACCAACCTGGGGCATGCCGCCACCGGCAAAACCTTCACCGGCATGTTCTGCGCCTACTGCGCCACCCATGCTCGACGGAACAAGACCACCGGAGTTGTAGCCGCCGCGAATAGACCCGCCACGCGCCGCCAGAAGCCCCATAGGCTGGGTGGTGGTGGTTGTGGAGCCAGATAGTGCGCCAGTTCCTTCGGCGATATTGGCGAGGAACTGAGCCGTCTGGAAGGGGTAAGCCTGTTGCTGCAAGAACTGGTTGTAGAGGGCAGACAAGCCAGCCTGTTGCGTCTGCTGTGCCTGCGTGCCGGCAGCCATCTGCGCCTGCGCACCTTGCAAGCCAGCAGCCTGCGCGCCCGTTCCAAGCGCGCCAAGCGTTTGTGCGGCACCAGTTCCCATGCCGTAGACTTGGTTGCCCAGGGCAGCCTGCTGCGCCGCCGTAGTGGCACCCTGGCCGAACGCCTGATTGCCTACGCCGGCAAGGCCCTGTGCAGCACCAACCTGCTGACCATAGACGTTCTGACCGAGGCCAGCCAAAGCTTGACCGGTGCCGGTGTATTGGTTGTAAGCCTGATTGCCAAGGGCAGCCTGCTGTGCAGCCGCACCCATGCCTTGGGCATATTGTTGCTGACCAAGAGCGCCGACGCCCTGCGCGACCGCCGTTCCTTGTCCAAACACATTTTGACCAAGGCCAGCCAGCGCCTGACCGGTGCCGGTTAATTGTCCATACAGATTTTGACCGGTCGCCTGGAGTGCGGCGCGGTTCGCTTGTTGTGCGGCAAGGTTTACACCTTGCTGCTGTTGTGCCGCCCCCAGCGCCTGCCCATAGCCAGTATTCAAGATATTAGCGTTCGTTTGCGCGTTAGCTAAGTTTTGCTGATAGGCAAGGTTCGCCTGGGCAATGCCGGATCGGTCGCCGCCAAAGGCACCAGCCTGGATCGCCTGCCCCTGGAGGCCGGACGCCTGCTGTGCATTTTGCATGTTCTCGCCCGCCAGGGTGGCGTTGTAGACGCTCCCCAGGTATGGCGACATGAATTGACCGATCTGCTGACCGCCGATCTGTTGGGCATTCACCGCCTGCCCGCCAGCCAGGGTGAACGGAGTGGCAGCGGCAAGACCTGCACCATAAGCCGAACCAGCCGCCTGATTGTATGGCGACACAGCCTGTTGAGCCTGCCCATACTGACCAAGGGCAGCAAGATTGGCTGCGGTGCCTTGTTGCTGGGCCTGTCCGACATTTTGGGCGCTCATGGCATTCATGGGCATGCCGGCTGCTAGGCCAGCGCCATAAGATGCGCTTGCAGCCTGATTATACGGATCAGCAGCGCCTGGAGCGGTGGCATATCCCTGTGCGGCAGCCTGATTGTAGGCGTTGCCGATATCCTGCGCCTGCCCAATGGTGCCGGCAGATTGACCGACAAGGGGAACGGCGGCGTTGACGCCAGCACCAAGCGCCTGACTGGCAGCACCATAATACGGTTGAGCGGCACCAGAATAGGCGTTGGTGTTAGCAATAGCAGCCTGCTGCGTGCTGTTTAGCGGGGCAACAAATGCACTTGGATTTGTCGAATACTGCTGAAAAGGCTGATTGGCGGCAGTCTGAGCCTGGGCATTGACGGAGTTATACCGTGCCAAGACTTCAGGCGGGATTTGGACCGAAGAACTAGAAGTTGCCGTCTTACCGCCGCCAGCCATGTTTAATGCTCCAAGTTGCGGAAGTTGCCAGTTTCCGCGCCATACAAGAAGAACGCACCACTCGGCTTCCCGAACTGACGTTCATAAAGACGAACCTTCGCTTCAGTTCGGTGGTTTGACAAAACACCAATAATGAGCGGAATTTTCAAAGAGTCAGCCACCTGTTTAGCAAACTCGCACATCATTCTAGCCCTACCACCCTTAGCATTCCTGAAGTCAGGATGAATAAAGATGGCTTTTTCTTCGAGAACTTCTTGGTCAGAATACCACATTTGGCCGACGCGAAGAAGTATAGCACCTTCAGCTTCACCGTCTTTACCATCAATCATGCCGCAAATGCCATGATCACGTTGAAGTGCCGGCCAGATTTCCTTGAGTAGCTTAACCGGGTTCGGGTCAACGAAGCCATTTTCTTCGCATGCGGCCAGGGCAAGCTTCATGATCGCGTCAACGTCTTGCGGTTGTGCAATGCGGATTTTGAGTGTTTCTTCAGTCATGTTTTATCCTTTATTAGTCTTTTTTAGGCGGTGGAAGTTTCTGCAAAGTCTTGATTGTCTTCGCTCGCATACGCTTAATCCAATCATCCAAAACCCGATGACCAGAATCCATGTCGCCATCACCTGCCCAAGCAACCTCATGGGGAGCCAGGACATATTCGCCGCCAGCAGCGACAATGGGGACAGCCCCTCCATCATTTTGACCACCGGCGGCACGGTGTGGCATTGCAGCCCCGTAGGGACCGCTAGACTGACCATACGGCATAGAACCGCCACCGTATGGCATCCCGCCAAAGATGCGCTTTACCTGCTTAAAACCAGCCATAGTGTTCCCCTCGCCCATCGCACTGACGATGTCGGCGGGGATGACGTATGATCCTGACGGAACATGCATCGGCAGGTGATCGGTGCGACCGGCCACACTGCTATGGATCGGCCCTGTATGCAGGTGAGGAGACATCTTAGGATTGAAGCCGACCGTGGAAGTCGTGGTGGTTAGTTCGCCTCCATCAAGCCTTGCCTTGCGGGCGACGTTCAGAGCGGCGGCAATACTTTGATCGGTTGGATGCCCCGCATGCACCATTTCGCTGATGTTGTGGCTGATCGTCGCCTGCGACTTACCCTTCGTGAGCGGCATTCAGTCCTCCATTCAAGAATAGCTGATGGCGGCGGTCATGCCGGTCCCGGTAGTCACTACAATACCATATGCAACAGGGAAATTGAGAGTAAAAACGCCGACAGTATTTGGAATTGTCGCAATCGCTCTTGCTGATGTCGCCGTTGCCGTAGTCGATGCATCATAAATTGTTCCCGTGGACGATCCAGCCACAATAATACTCACAACACAAACTCGGCCAGGGATGGCAGATACAAGCGTTGTTGTGGCACCAGCAAGTGAAAGAGAGTTACGCGCACCAGCTAAATTAATAGTCGTCTGCGATTCACTGTTGAGTGCAGTTACTACGTTCTTTGTGGCTGTAAGTAAATCGTCTAAGGATGCCATTTAATACTTTCCGTCTGCTTGGTATCTATATCGGATATTCCCTATTCTCCACCAGCTACCGACGTCATTACTTCCTACATTTATCGACACAAGGCGACCACGAAGCCTTGGAGAGATAAACGTGGTGCTTTGCGTCAATGTGAACGGGCCGTAGGATATGGGTGTCTGGCCGGCATAGTCATCGGTGTAGAACGTCATATTCAACTGCGCGCTCTGGGTGCCGTTATAGTAACCCCACTTGGCGTCTGGCCACACTTGGTCGATGAAAGCCTTGTTGTCGGCTTCATTGATGACGAAATAGCCAGTCTGGAAGAACGAGTTCATCGCTCTACCATCGGCGTCGGTAGACGTCTCGTGCTGATAGATATAGCGGCTTACGGGGTCGGCACCGATAGGCGGGCCGAAGATGGATTCATTAATCCAGGCAGATCGGCCAAGGGAGCCGTAATCCCATTGCCCTATGACTGTGTTATACTTGACGTAGGCAGCCACCTCGCCGTTGCTGGTGGTGGTCGGATAATACCACGCCACTTCATTGAAGCGGGAATTGACAGCCACCCTGATCTTGTTGACGTTCGACATGTCGATTTGCTGGAAGATCACGTCCCAGATGGGGCATGGGATGGGCTGAACGCCAGAACCGGATAACGAAAAGAACTGGCTCTGGCCCATCCAATAGACGACGCCATTGAACGATCCGGCAGCCTTTCGACCGATCATGCCGCAACCGGCAGCAATCTCGTTGAAGCTATAGATATATGGTTGGCCGATATACTGCATCGACCACACGGCAAGGTCAGTCCACACCAGACCCTGCTGCGGACCCTGGATGCACCCAACGATCCTTGACCCTTTCGGGATACGGAATGAACCAGCCTGATTGGTGCTTTGAGCAACCCACGCGCCATAGTTTTGGACGTCACACCAGCGGATCAAGAGGGGATCGGCAATGCCGGTGAAGGTGGAACCCCAGGCGATGATCTGGCGCTGCGGCATAGCCACGAACATGCCGTCATTGACAGGCGGTGCCTGGGGGATAACCGTGGCAATCGGCTGCCCTGACGTCGGATCGTATTGGAAAATCGGGCCGGATGCTGGGTCGATGGATTGGATAAGCGCCGCTGACGTTTGTGCGCCGGTTGCTGTGCCGGCGAAGGATATCGTCCCAGGTCCAGATGTAGTCACCACGTATGTGCCATTGTAGGCGCTAGGAGAGGCACCAGAGAGCGTTACCGTGTTGCCGACGGGTATGACGTAGGTGCCAGAGAATGTGGCCGTCACGACCGTTCCTGTGCCACTCAGCGTCAGGCTGTTGAAGTCCACATCAAACTCTGGCACCGGGCATGCGACAAGGATTTCGCCCCAGTTGTCCAGGGTCCAATCATTTGTATAAACAGGCACGCCCGTAGTCGGGACGATGCCGGCACCCGTTCCATATCCGCCAGAACCATATCCGCCAATGCCGTAGCCAGTCCCAGCAGGGACCGTCCCAAAGCCAATGTAATATACAAAGTTGGCGTTACCGCCATTCATAAATGCAGAAGCGGATGACGTAGCAGTATTACTTGCCTGTATTGTGAATGTATTTGCTGTCGGGACGCTAAGTATTGAATAGTCGCTGTAAAATACAATGCCGCCAACGCTGACGGGGATATTTACTGCGAAACTACTTCCTACAGAATACCCGTGATTTGCTAAGGTGACGGTCGTAAGGCCGGTCCCGGATACCGTGGTGAATTGAGGCGTGGCACCGCCAGAAGTCACAGTCGATGTGGCAGCCAGGGGGTTGCCGAATAAATCAACGGCGTTGATGGTGTATGTCGTCCCGCTCACAACCGTCACGGGGTAAAACCCGAACAGGACTAAGCCGCCGACACTGATCTGTGTCGAAATAAAAACCGAGTCATAGCTTGTCGTGGTGATGCCGGCGTCAACGATGGTGACGACATTGCTGCCGGTCACGGTGGAGAAGTTGACAGCGGGGTTCGTCGTGATCGTGCGCGGCGTAATATCGACCAAGTTGCCGTTGGTGATGACGGCAAGCTGGGCCTGATAGGAGGATGCTGTGGCCTCATTGCCGACAGCCAGATGCTGATTAGCGTTGGTGTCTTCCCATGCCCATAGGGCGCGGGTGATGGTCTGCATGGCCGTGGGATAGAACTTGGTCCACCCGCCTAACTTTTGAACAAGACCCAGGCCGGTGCGATCAGGCATAAACCGGACGAGGTTGCAGGAAGAAATAGCCGCCTCGTTAAGGGCGGGTGTCTTGTTTACGTCAACGCCTGGGATGAGTTTAAGCGAGGCATGTGCCACGATTTACCCCCTGGTCGGCGTTGCGACAGGCGAAATAGAACTAGATGACCAAGCGGCAGCCTCGAATTTCTTGCGGTATTCTTCGCCCTGAGCGCCCTTCAGAAGGGTTTGGTATTGCGCTTCGTATGTCGGACCCATTTGCGGATCGTTCGAAGCCGGGCCGAAGTTGCGCTGGAACTGGCTGATATAAATCATAGACGCCTGGAGCAGCATATCCGGCAGATACGTGCTGATAAACGTCGTTCCGGTGTTCGCCAGGGCCGTCGTAGCGTTGACAGCAAGGGTCTGCATGCGGACCAAGCCAGTCAGCGTCACTGGATACGCTTGGTCTGGGTATGGGCCTACGATGTAAATCTGGGACGTGTTGCCATATGTGGCTGCGTCGCCGCCGTATGGCGCGAAGTATGCCGGCATCGCCGTGTATGCAGTATCCCCGTAGACATTTTGCAGAACTTGCTTAGAAACGGGCAGTAAGGGATAGGTTGCGCCACCAGAAACAATAGAAATGGTCTGCAAGGTGACGAAATCGTTGATACTCAAGGTCAGCAAATTGCTGCCGGCAGTCAGTGTGTAGCTAGTGTTGCTCGAAATGGCTGGGAAAAGGTCTAAATCACGCTGAATGCGCAATTCGGCGTAATTCAGCATCTGCGGGATAATGGCGTTAAACGCAGCATCGACACCAACAACAACACCGCTTGACGTCGTCGTGTTCACAATGGCCATCGTCGCCACCTGGGTGACGTAGCCGTTATAGGTCAGCGGTGTTGTGGCCGGAGAAGTGGTCATGATGAGTTTGTTTACCATACCCCGAAAGGGGAATTAAGGAAAATTTGCTTCGGTCAGGATCGAGAGTTTGCGTGGGGTTGTCATTGAGATTTTGACCTATTTGTTGTTATCGGCTTTCTAGCATTTCTTGATAGGCCGGCATGCCTTGGCTGGGGATTACTCCAAATTCAGATTTAGGCAGTGAAGCCGTCGGAAGACACATCAACAGATCAATAGAATTTCTCACTATTTTGTGTGGAAGTTCATTGAGCACGCTAACAAGAGCATTTCTTTGCTCTATGGAAATCAGTAATTTATCCACGATTAACTCCTATGCACACAACAGTTTTCGGATATTTCCGCCGCTATCTTTGACAGATATATAACCTGTCGCAGTTGGTGCGGAGACAGTATAGGCCCCAAGCCAAACATAACCTGATTTAGGAAGTAATTGTATATCTATGTTTGCGGCTGAACCATTTGCTGTCAATGTTGGGGCGGCTGAATTACTGCTTCCAACTGCAAGCCAAGAAGACCCGCCAACGCCAAACACCTGAAATTCAGTGCTTGTGAACGAATGGCTTGAGAACGTGATTGTGCTTGCGCCTTGGACATCGAAAACCAAGCCTACAGTAGTATCCGATCCGCGAGCAGCAATCGCCGGAGAGAAAGTAGTAGGCCCCCCTGACATGTACATGTAATTAACGTTGTTGGCATTTTGCGGAATATAGATCGCTTGTTGCCCATTATCACCGCCGAGCGTGAGCCACCCAGGATTCCCTAATGTCGCATTGGGGTGCATTCCTATCATGTAGGCGGGGGAACCAGTCGGGTTCTCGCCCGTAGCAACCCAGATCGGACGATACTTCCCCGCCCCTGCATAAACGTTTTGAATAGTCGTTCCATAAGGGGCAAGCGTTATGACAAAATTTTCTTCATTTGCCCCGGCCAACCCTTGTAAACGCAAATTAGCGAGTTCATTAGCGATGCTCGTATTTTGCGAATACGTCGCGCCAGTCTGTAATCCTGCGCTACTAGAAAGCGTTAAAGATGCCCCGCTATTCCAAGAAGCGATGTTATAGGCAATTCCAGAGATAACAATCGGTATCGCCGTGTTGGCAAAGTTAATAAATGGCTGCCCGCTTACTAGCGTAACGGATGTTCCGTTTGTGTTGACAGTGCCGGTTGTTGATGTCATGCAATAGTAATATGTCCCGTTTACAGTTGATCCCCATGAAACAGAACCGCCCCCTGTGGTCTGCACGGTCAAATGTGACGAGTCTGTAACTGCGAGAACTTTGAAGCCTACGCCTTCAAAATAGAAAAAAGGTTGACCAGCCCATGTAGGGTCAAAAGGCGTTCCGCTAACGAGCGTGACTTGGTTTGTCCCCGCTGTAACCGTCACAATACCGTTGGCAGCATTTGTATATATTTGCCATTCCGTAGGGTTATACGGAACTTGCGTCTGCACTACGTTCCAGTTTGCATGGAATTGCGTTTGCCAAACAGAGCCATAGCTATTGGCATAGTTCCCGCCAAACCCAAATTGAGAGGCGTTAAAGCCCCACGCAGAAATGGTGTTTTGGGCAACTGCTGTCCCCGCCAATTCAGAGGTCCAATTCCCCAACGTCCGGGCGGTCGTAGACCCTGTAGCAACAACCGACGCGCCCGTGGCGTTATTGTTATAATACAGCAGATCAACAGTTCCATTATCCGACAAAAATGGAAGGGAGTTTGAACCGCTCATTTATCGGCCTTGTTATCCAGTTTGTCGAAAATCTTTTCGAACATACTGCGGATTTCCCGCATTGTATCATTGAAGTCTGTTTTTGCCACGTAATTTGTTGGCAATGATACTTCGATTTTTCTGATGTCTGCTTGTAGGTCTTTGACGGATTGATAGAGTTGACGTGCAAACCATCCAATGACAGCCAAGATGGCTCCCCCGACTAGGTTAATTGTGGTTTGCACGTCCATTTGGCCTCTTAGGCGGCAGGGGTTTCGGATGCCGGTGCAGCAGGTGCATCGGCGGTGACAGTCGATTGCGGCGCTTCCGGCGTCACGCCCATCTGCGCTTCCGCCATGCTCTTGATCTTGACGATCAGATTGGCGACTTCCTTGAACGGACGTTCGGCAAGCGCCATCAGGATGGAGTTCAGTTCTTCGACGGTGTGTTCGATAGTAATGAGGGCGGACATTATGACCTCTTTGGTTGATGGTAGAAGCAAAGACGTTTTATCGTGGTTCGCGGTGGCGGTCTACCGGAACATGAAGAAGAAGTTGGTGGTGTTGGTTGCGGCGGTGGAGGTATAGGTGAAGACAACAATGCCTTGAGCGCCCGTCCCCCCTGTTGGTCCCGTTTGGGGTCCACCACCGCCACCACCGTATAAACCGCCAGTGCCAGTTGTGGCAGACCCACCGGATTCGCCACCGCCGCCACCGCCTGGACCGGCAGTCGCGCTATTGGAAGTCTGAGTCCAGACGGCGCTGGTGCCGCCATTAGCTGAACTCGGATTATTTGGCGTTAATCCACCACCACCGCCGCCACCTGACGAACCAGCTACTGCGGCGGAACTTGACGTAGCGCCGGCACCACCACCAGTCCCGCCATTCCCGTTGCCGCCAGCGCCGCCAGCGCTTACTGTGCCGACACCGCCAGCCGTCGATGACCCGCCGTTCGAACCGCCGCCACCGCCGCCACCGCCGACTGAGGCACTATTGTAACCATTCCCACCCGCTTTACCTGCACCAGACGGTCCAGCCGATCCGCCGCCGCCGCCTCTGTTATTGGTCGAAGCCCCAGTTGGGGTAGTTCCACCATTACCGCCGCTATATTTAAGGGAACCAAAACCTGAGGCAGTTGCGCC
>Ga0208507_1000880_pt1 | contig 17964 bp, 16 predicted proteins | sample CryBogCBH12Aug01_FD_184626 | JGI IMG/M metagenome (GOLD analysis project Ga0208507, IMG submission 184626) | Freshwater microbial communities from Crystal Bog, Wisconsin, USA - CBH12Aug09.1 (SPAdes) (version 2) | ecosystem: Environmental > Aquatic > Freshwater > Lake | place: Crystal Bog... | reverse complement strand
CCGATCAAGCCGGCGGAGCCGGTGACTAATGCAATGCTCATAATTTAGGGGAGCCGTGAATGGCCTTGAAAATCAGGATGCCCGTCGCCGGCAAGGGCGGCAAGCGGAAAGCCAAGGCAAAAGCGGAAGGCAAGCCACAGATGGGCACAGATTTTTACAAACAAAAACCGGCCGCAAAAAGGCGCAAAAAGCACAAAATACAAAAGCGGAAAGCGGAAACAAAAACCGGCCGTAGCAAGACGCCGTCATTGCAATTTTTCGCTTTCCGAATGCCGCGTTTTTTATGGAAGGTGTTTTTGCACGAAGGTCTCAACGCGCGGCCAGATGTCCGCGACGGAAATACCGCGCAGACAAAATGGCTCGGCAAAACGGCAATAGTCCGAACACGGCTTGTAGGGACAGGCCCGGCCTTCAACCACCTCCGAGGCCGGATGCAGCGGGGCGAACCACTCGGGCAGTTGCGGGCCAAACAGCGTGAAGGTGGGCCGACCGACCGCCGCCGCGAGGTGGCCGGGGCCGGAGTCATTGCCGATGAACACACCGGCTTGATCCAAGCAGCCAAACAATTCCGCGACCGTGCGCGGGGCGACGGCGTTTTCGCCCCGGTGCCGCCACCAGTCCAACTGATCCACGTCGCAGGCGACCTGCACGGTGAGGTTTTTTTGCCGCAAGCGGGCCACCAATTCAGCGAAATTTTCCAGCGGCCACACGCGCAGTGGCAGCCGCGCGCCGGTATGGATGAGCACCACCGGCGGTCGCGGACACGGCGTGGAAAACATCTCCCCGCGTGCCGGCAACGTCAGCTTCAGCGCCGTGCCGACCGTGCGCCAGGATTCAACCCGGTGCGCCAGCGGGTCGGGCCGCGTGAGTTCCTGCGTCAGGTAACGCCGGCTTTTCAGGCGCGAAAAACCCAGGCGTTCCCGCGCGCCGGACCATTTCAGCGCCAGATGGTCGCGCGGATCCCAGCGGGCGGACACGGCCAAATCAAAGGACTGCGCCACCAGCCGGCGGCGCAGCGCGAACAGCTCCCGCCACGGCCAGAACCAGAGCTGATACTTGTCGCGGAACGCCGTCCACGGGGCGTTGAAGGGGATGACCTTCACCGCCGGCCACAGGCGCGGACGCAGTTCGAGGGCAAAGGGCTTGGCCAGCAAGGTGACGTCATATTTTTCCGCGGCCGCGCGCAGAAAGGGCGTGGCGATGATGAGGTCGCCGAGGCCCCAAAGTTCCAAGACCAACAGGCGGGGCTTCATGGGAAGGCCTCCGGGAATTCCCAATTTCCAATTACCAATTGCCAATTTTTTAAGGCCAGCCACGAAAAGCGGAAAGCGGAAAGCGGAAAGCGAAAACTCTGAAGACGGAGAGCTGGCCGCAAAAAAGCGCAAAAGGCGGAAAATTGTAAAGCCTGACCAGACCGGGGAAAAACGGCAATCAATCGCGCGCCGTCCAAACGCCGCGCGCTGGCGGGGCCGCACCAGATTGCGCGCCAGCGTTTGGGCGGCGTGGGCTTCAGCCCCGCTTTGCCCCGCGCGGCCCCGGTGTCCAACCCAGAATCAACGGCCAGCTTCATTTCGGAATTCGGGTATAAATTTTCAGGTTTCCAGCTTCCGGTTTGGTTTTGTGCCTTGGGCGTCTTTTCGCGGCCGATTTAATTCAGGTTAACCCGTGTCTGGTTGCCCCTTGCCAATTTCTACTTTCCGCTTTTCCTACGCCGTTGGCACCGCCCCCGCCGGCAAGGGTTTGGCTGGTTTGATGAGCGGATTGGAAGCCGCTTTCGCCGGACGACGCGCCACGCCCCAATTCATGGCGATGCTGAAGCCGACAAACCGGGCTAGAGCGTTGACGTCATTGGGGAAGGCGCCAAAGATAAAAAGAAAATTAAAGATTTGTGTCAGACCACACGCCAGCATAAAGGTATTAAACACCCGAAGTTCGGCATCGCCATATTGGTAATTCCGGTAAAGGCAAAAAATGGTGGCGGCGATCAACCAGATCATGCCTACGCCACCCCAGAGGCCAAACGGAATGAGGGTGGACAGGGGACCGCTATGAAAGTCGCTGGAAATGGCAAGCGTTTCATCCTCGGCCGCCAGATGGGAAGTGTGGATTTGAGCAAATGTGCCATTGCCAATGTTCTGGTAATCCTCCTGATTCAAGGCGAAACCCTTGCCCAACAGAAGATACTCCGGCACCTTGGGCCACATGGCCCGCCAGATGCCGTGCCGCCAACCCGTGCTGGCCTCGGTATCCATGACCACCTCGGTCTGCCACTTGAAGGGTAAAAAGCACAAGGACCGCTGGAAGGTGTAGGGCAACTTGTCCGAATAGACCGCCAACACCATCGCCCCCAGCAGACAAATCATCACCAGCAGAGCCGTCACCCGGGTGCGATGTAAGCCTTCCAGAAAAAGCATCAGGACGACCACCAGCGCAAGCCACAGAATTGCACTGCGAAAGCCGCCCAGCATCATCAACACAAAACAAACCAGAAACAAAACCGGCCGCCACAGCCGGTTCGTCAAAAAAATGCCGCGCAGCCCATAGCGAGCCAGCAGGTAGCCGGGCACGACACCAAACGCATAGGAGATGGCACCCAAACGGGTCGTCCCGACAATCACATCTTTATCCAGAGAAATGTTGGGCGGAAACAACAGGTTGATCAGGTTCAGAGGAGAGGGCAAAACCGGAAACAAGTCGCTGAGCATCCGGGTCAGGCCGGGCAACATAAAAAGCGCCAGATACCATTTCCAGCGGGCCCGGGGAATTTTCTGACTGGCCAGGGCAAAATAGGTGGCAATGCCCGCAAATACGGCCAGATATTTTTGGCCGCCGCCCGTATCCCCGCCTAGCGAGTGAAAGCCGATGCCGCCGGTCAACTCGGCAGTCAGGAAAACCACGCCAAAAATAAACACGAGCGGCCAGATCATGGCCGGCACACTGATGAAACGCTTCTCGCTGTTGGTCGTGCGCTCCACGACGGCGAGACCCAAACTCAACAAAACCACCACCTGCGACAGCGGCGGGTGACCCACCAGAAAAAAACAGACCATCGGGCAGCTGAGCCCGAACACCATGAGGGGATAGTGCCACTTGATCAAGAGGGGCGAGACCAGCAGCAGCAGCACCAAGCCGATAAAGCCCAGCGTGCCGTAATCCAGCGGGTTGGTCAGCAAGTAACCCGTCAGGGCAGCCACCGGAATGCAGATCGCATAAGTGATCAGCATCCGCATGGCAACAGCAGGATTGGTCATGGCTTCAAATTAATTTGTTAACCTGACCAAAATAGCGGGGGAAAAGAGAAAGCGGAAGGCGAAAAAACAAAAAGCGGAAATATTTCAGCCACAGAGGGACACGAAGGAAACACAGATTGAGAAGGACGGGTTGAACGGCTAAACAACAAAGACACAAGGGGCAAAACAATCATGGTCGGCACGAGGGTGACCGGTTTTTACTTGGCGTGGGAAGCCGGCAACTGGTTTACTCACGCCCATGTGCGGATGGATGCGATGGTGGAAACTTTTTGACGGGTGGCGGCCGGTTCGGCTGGCCGCGCCCCTAATGCTGTTGCTGGCAACGGCCGGACGCGCGGATCCCGCCGTTCTGGAGGTGACGAATTTTTGGGCATTCAACTATTGCTGGCCCCAGGCACCGGCCTTTCGCAACACCGGCACGGCCGCGCCCGCCGTGGCGCGCGACGGCACGATCTACGCCGGAACCTTCAAGGGGAAATTATTCGCGCTGACCCCGGATGGCCGGCTCAAATGGATGTTTCAGGCGGGGCGCGAAATTCATTCGTCCCCGGCCATCGGGGCGGATGGCACAATTTATTTTGGCGCGCGCGACAGAAAATTTTATGCGGTCACGCCGGACGGCAAGGACAAGTGGGTGTTCCGCACTCAAGCATGGGTGGATTCCTCACCCGCCATCGGCAAAGACGGCACGCTTTATTTCGGATCGTGGGATAAAAATTTTTACGCCGTGAATCCTGAGGGCGCACTGAAATGGAAATTCGCCACGGGTGCACTGGTGGATTCATCCCCGGCCATCGCGGCGGATGGCACCATTTATTTTGGGTCGCACGATAAAAAATTCTACGCGCTCGCGCCGGATGGACGGCGGCGCTGGGTGTTTTTGACCGGTGGTGAAATCAGCGCCTCGCCCGCCATCGGTGCCGATGGCGCGATTTACATCAACTCGCGGGACGGCCACCTTTATGCCCTGAACCCGGACGGCACCGAGCGCTGGGATGTGCCGACCGGCGACACCGGCGACGCCAGCGACGCCTCGCCGGTGGTGGATGAAGCGGGCCAAGTCTGGTTGGCGGGAGGCCATACAAAAATGATCACCGGTGCGAGCCGACCGGGATGGGAATGGAGAACCGACACCGATCGGAAATTAACGACGGCGGTGGCGGGCGGCCAAAAATATGTCAACGGCTACGGACGAAAACTAAACGCCCTGAATGCCGCCGGCCAAATTGTCTGGACGATGCCGTTGGAAAAATATCTCACTTCCGCCCCGGTGATTGCCGGCGACGGAACCATCTATGCCAGCCGGGAAGAATCGCTTTATGCCATTTACCCGCCGCCGCCCACGCCCGCCGCCAAGGGTGCGTGGCCGATGTTCCGGGGCAATGCCCAACATACCGGACGAGTGGGTGACCGGTAAAATCCAAACAAAAGCGGAAAGCGGAAACCGCCAAGACGAAACCTGAACGAAAAAACTTGGCCGCAAAAAGGCGCAATAGGCGCAAAAAGTGAAACTGATTTTTAGCCACGAAATACACCAAACACACGAAGCATACGCAAAGCGGGAACGCAACATAACCACGGGGCATGAAAGGCCGGCCACTCTACGGTGAACTGGCCGACGCCGGGATGAGACAAGCAATGCGGGGTGTCAACGGCGGCGGATGACTTTTTCCAATTCCAAAAGACGCAGGTTGATGCTGTTCAAAATCAGGCCGATGCCGAGCGAGAAAAACGCGAGCAGCATCAACGCAGCGGCGAGAATGGCGCTGGGCACGCGATGGACAAAATGGTTGGGGTCGGTGAAATAATCATAGACCGGCAGCGAGCCAATCAGCAAACCCAGCCCCGCCAGCAACAAGCTGAGGCCGCCAAAAAAAGTCAGCGGCTTATAGGATTTGAGAATTAAAAAGAGCCGCAGCAAAACAAGAAAGCCGTCGCTGAAAGTGTTGAGCTTGGAAAAACTTCCCGCCGGTCGGGCACGATACGGCGCGGGCAATTCCTGAATGACCTGACCGCGATATAGCGCCTGCAACGTGATTTCCGTTTCGGTATCAAAGCCCTTGGTGGTGACGGGAATCTGACGCGCACAGTCGCGCGTGAACGCGCGGTAGCCGGAAAAAATGTCCGAGACATGCGCCGAAAACATCCAATTGATGATGCCGCACACGAGCCGGTTGCCCACGACGTGCAGCGGACGAAAAGATTTTTCGCCGTGGCTGGTGAGCCGCGTGGCCACGGTCAGGTCAGCGTCGCCGCGCAAAATTGGCGCGAGCAACTGATGCACAAAACTGGCTTCGTAAGTGTCGTCGCCATCCACCATGATCAAAATATCTTCCGTAATCTGCTCGAACATTGCGGCGACGACGTAACCTTTGCCCTGACGTTTTTCGCGCCGAACAATCGCACCGGCCTGCGCGGCGATTTCCGCCGTGCCGTCAGTGCAGTTGTTGTCATAAACATAAATGCGCGCGTCCGGCAGTTCGCGCCGGAAATCGGCAATCACCTTGCCGATGGTCAACGCCTCTTGATAACAAGGAATGACCACGGCAATCGTCGGTGGCGGCAACGGTTCTTTTGTCATGGGTTGAGATTTTTCACGCCCGCAAGCAGACGAGCACGAGCTTAGGGGGAAAGCCGATGGACACAATCATTTTTGGCGAAGCCGGAATCATCAACGCACGAACCGAACGAGATACCAAGTGTCATAGACGGTCATGTTCGCAGCGACCAGCGATACATGCCGCTTTAATTCAAAAACAATTTCCGCGTGATACAAATTCAGCCAGTCCGCCAAATTCATGCCATACCGCGCCCGCAATCCTTTGGCCGTCACCACGGCGTAGGCCAAATCCGACGGCGGTGGCGTTTTGCAACCCAGCGGCAGTCCCAGTTCCACCACCTCGCGACGGCCGAACGGTTTGGATAAGCCATAAGCCGTGTCCCGACAGGCGCCGGCATAGCCGAGCCGCGTGACGCCCGGAGGCAGTTGTTCCCGCATGGGCGCCAGGTCATCGCGCAGCACCGCCCAATAATGATATTTGGCGGCGATAGTTGCCAACGCCGGCTGATGAATGTTCTGCGCGAGCCGCTCGACCGGAATCAGCGGACGCGCGGGTGTCAGCAAAATCACCGGCACCACCGCCAGCATCGCCAGCCCGGAAATCACGGCGGCGGAGCGGCGGCGTTCCAAGGCGGCCACGCGCGGCAGAAGCAAAATGGAAATCAGGAGCAACGGATAATACGACGCGCAGTAACGGGGAATGTGCTCGGCAAAACCGACCTTGGCCAAAACCACGCCCAGCGCCGGCCAGGCGAGCCACGGCACGAGCCGCCATTCCCAAGGCAGATCAAGGCTGACACTGCGCGCGTTTGTTTTGACGAACCAGCCGCCCAGCAATAAAAACAGGCAATAAATACCGAGGCCAAAACCGAGGCCGGCCTGACCTTCGTAAGCCATGTCGCCGAGGCCGACACCGCCGCTGCTCGGCTCCGCCCAGCGCAGCCATTGCATGAATTTGGATTCGTTCAGCGGCTTGAGCCAGGCGTTGACTTTTTTGGCGAGGGGAAAAACGGGCGGCTGCACGGCGTCGTTGGCCAGCGCGATGGCATTGACCGTGAAAGCGCCGGCGGCATTGCGCGGATGCACATTCCACTGGTCGGTTGGATCGCCGGTCCAGTCGCCGGTGTGCTTCCAACTCAAGTAAGCCTGCGGGATAAACGAGCAGCCGGCGGCGATGAAAAGCATGACGACGGTTTTCCAATTCAACCAGGTCACCCGGCGCAACAATGGCAACAGCAGCAAGCCCAATGGCAACAGCAACGGCAGATTGGAAAGCTTGGCGCCGGTCAGCAACGCCACCGCGAACAACGCCAGCCACAAAAAAACGGCCGACCGCCGACGCCAGGCCAGCCCGGCAAAAACGACGGCGGCCAGCGTGTAGCCGGCCATGTAACCATCATTTTGCAGGCCGCTGCATTGGAGCGCGTAGCAAAATCCCGCCGGCAGCAGCCACATCCAGCGGCGCGCGCTCCGGCCCTTGACGCCCAGCGTGCGAAACGCGGAAAACACCAGTCCCGGCAGCAATAAAAACGGCAGCCAGCTCAACAAAAAAATCAGCGCATCGGTGCGCGTGAGGAGCAGCACGGGCAACATCTGCCATTCGTAACCGCAACTGCTGAAGTCGAGCCGGTGATCCAAGGTGCCGATCCAATACCAGTGATGCGCCGTCCACCAGTAAAGCACGCGCGGCAGCCGGTAACTCGTGGCATCAAAACTCCATGGCGGGGAAACCATTAGTGCCGCCATCAGCGAAAGCACCACGATGGTGAGATAGCACAGCGGCAGCGGACGGGAAAAGCGCCGTCGCCATTTTTTTATCACCAGGCGGCAAGTGGCTCTGGCACCAGCCGCCACCGTGATTTTTAGCCACCACCAACCGGCTCCCAGCAAGATTGGCAATGCCGCCAAGTAGCCCCAGCCCGTCAGCCAGTGGCCAGCCGAAAGTCCCCAGCCGCACCACTGGCACCAAACGGCCCACAAAAGCCAGAGGCCGGCGAGCCGGTGTGCCAAGGGAATCCGGATGGTGGACATTTTAGGAAGTGGGTTGGCGGTCAAACGCCGGCAGATTGTTCCAATTGAATTACAACGTCTAGCCGGGAGTCCGGCGCGAAAAAATTCCAAAAAATTCGGTGCGCGCGCTTTTGTTTTTTTATTTCAGCGATACCGGCGGAACAAAAGCATGATCAGCGGCTTGAACATGGTTACCCAGCCCCAGCCGGGCCGGATGTGCGATGAAAATTCTCCGACCGGATAAATTCGTGAGACGCCAATTTCCGTTGCGCCGTAGCCGAGTCGGATGGCTTTCCAGCCGAGGTATTGCTCAATCTCGTATTTTACAAAGCCCGGCTGAAAGGCATCCACGCGCGGGTCGGTCAGGAAGGCCAGGGTGTGCGCGCGGAAACCATTCGTGGTGTCCGTCATCCATTTGAGACTGGCGAAGGAAAACAGCGGCGCGTGTAACAGCCGGATGGCCAGAAAACGAATCAACGGAGTGTTCACATGCTTGCCGCCCGCCGCAAAACGCGAGCCTTGCACATAGCCGTAGCCCTCATCCAACTTGCGGATAAATTCCGGAATGGCCTCAGGGCCGTCGCGATTATTGCCATTCATGAAGATGACGCCCTGATAACTCTGGCTGGGCAACCAGCGAAGCGCGACTTTGATGTTCTGGCTGAGGCCGCCGTTGCGCTTGAGCCGCGTGACGCCGCGAATGCCGTATTTCGCAACCAAGTCAGGCGCGGCGGTGCCATCGGTCGAGCCGTCATCGCCCAGCATGAGGTCGTAGTTCCTTTCCTGCGGCGGCGGAAACCGGTCGAGCAACTGCGTCAACAGCGGTCGCTCGTTGAAGGCAAAAATATAAACCACATGGCGATGACGTGACTCGCCGCCCAGAACAATTTCATGCTCCGGCAGGACTGGGTTGGGCTCGTTTTTTTTTCGGCTCATGGAGAATAAGTTCTTGGTTAAATGCGCCGGGCTTGGCTGGTCATGTTCGGAATGGGCGGCATTGTAAATGTCAGCCTGATGACTGCAAGTGATATTCGTAACGACCTAATTCCGTGGCGGAACTTGACGCACCTGCTGCTTAAAGATAGCGTGCCGGAAATGGAATGGACCCTGAAACTTCGTGCCCGACACATTGGCCGGAGCATCGCCCCTTATCTGTCGCAAAACTCCAAGGTGCTGGACATTGGTTGCGGCAACGGCGTGGTTACCCATGAACTGCGCCGCATTTTTGGCTTTGATATTTCCGGCACCGATGTCGCCAAATATTTGACGAAAGACGTTCCCTTCACGCCGATGAAAACGGACACATCGCTTGATTTTGCCGACGGGCAATTCGACGTGGGGCTAATCAATGATGTGCTGCACCACATCGAACATGACAACCAACTGGCACTCATTCAGGAAGCCGTGCGCGTTTGCAAAACGGTTCTGATTTTTGAAGCCAAACCCTCGCCGCTGACTTTCTTTTTTGACCGGGCATTGAACTACATCCACAACAAAAATATGCCGATTCCACTGACGTTCCGGCACCAAGCGGATTGGGAAAAAGCCATTGCGGCCAAAGGACTGACATGTTCCGGCCAGACGCTCAGGAAGCCGGTTTTTTTCTATCCGTTTGAAAATTTTCTGCTGCGGGTGACGCGATAAATTCAGGGCATGGCAGCAGGCTTTGCGGTGGCGGCTTTGGTAATACGAAGCACGCACCAATTTTTCGGCCCTTCCGATACGAGTTCGGTAATGGGAATCGTGGCCACAATTTCCGCGCCGTGTTCCGCCGCCCAAGTCGCCAGCGGAACCGGACAAATTTCCGGCCAGACATCCTGTTTCACCACGACCCATTCCACGTCCGGCACTTTGAGAAAGTGACCGATGTCTGGTCGCAAATATTTGACTGCGCGCTCCCCAATCGGATGCCAGAGCGAATAATCCGTGTCGTTCGAGCCGGCGATGAATCCGACTTCACGCGCACTGTCCGGCAAGGCGGAACGCAGCGGTGCCAGCGCATCATTGCGGTGTGAATAAACCGCGTAGGTCGTGGCCAGCCGTTGCAGGGTGGCATTGTCCGGATGCGCGCGCGCCAACCGCGCCGTGACTGACTGCGCGCGCCACAGCGGACGAGACATGGAAAAAACCAGCACCGGCAAAATGCCCAACGCCATCAAAATTAAAAACAACCGCCACGCCCGAAACCGCAGCCACGCCCGTTGCGATGGCAGCAACAGCAACGGAATCAGGGCGGGCAAATAATACGGCAGCATCAAGCGCGGTCCGGCTTCCGATCCCAGCTTGGCCATAAAAACCAGCGCGGCCAACCAAGCCGCCACCGCCACCAACGGCAATCGGTGGAATCCGGTCAGCCAAACACCAAGCCGAAGTTGGCCGAGGGAAACCACCAGCATCAACAGCAACGGCAACGTGAGCAGCAATCCCAAACCAGCACCTTCCTCGCCGGGCAGTTCGTTGAATAATTTATTTCCGCGCAGCCGGGGAAAGGCAGTTTTCAACGACTCCGGCAAGGCGCGATTCACGCGGTCGCTGAGCGGGCTGGCTCCGGGAAACACCGGCGGCATGAAGGATTGCCCCGCCAGCAAAACGCCGTTGCCGAGCAGCCCCGCGACCGGATTTTTAATCTGCATTTGATATTGGTTTTGCGGGTCACCATTCCAAGAACCGGTGTGCGACTGGTTCAAGACCATGATGGGCGCGGCAGAAATAACGACAGCAAACGCAACCACAACCGCGTTGCCAAATAAATTTTTCCGCAAATTTCCCAATGCCGGCCAGACCGCGACCAGACAAGGCAACGCCAGTGGCAGGTTGGAAAGTTTTACGCCCGTCAACAAGGCGGCGGCCAGCAGCGCCAGCCAGACTTCACTCACCCGCCCCGAACGCCGCGCCCGTAAACCAAAATCCAGCGACAGCAAACCGAACACCGCGCCGAGAAGATCATTCCCGATGCTGCCGGCCTGCGTCACGAAACCGTAGCCGAGCGGCAGCAGCCACATCCAGGTCCACGCCACCTTGCGGGCGACACCCAGCCGCCAGCCGATGGAAAAGACCAGTCCCGGCAACAGCGCAAAGCCCAGCGCGTTGATCAAAAACAGTCCCCGATCCGAATGCGCCAACGCCAGCCAAGGCATCCCAATCCATTCCCACACCAGGCCGGAATAATTCATCCGCTCATTGCTGGTGGAAATCCAAAACCAGTGACCGGCGGACAGCCAGTTCAACATTCGCGGCAGCCGGTAGGTCAGCGCGTCGTAGTTGCCAGGCGCATACAAAATACCGCCGAGAAAAATCAAGCCGGTGACCAACAGAAAAGTCGCGGGCAACGGTTGACGGCAGCGGTGTAAAATCGCCGCCAGTTTTGAGCAGGAAAAAATTTGTGCGCCGGAGTATTTTTGCCAGCAAACGAAAACCACCGTTCCCAACACCAGCGAAATTGCGTAGCCGGTGGCATTCAGTTGGTGCAGCGCCGAGAGCGCCCAGCCGGTCGCATTCAGCCAAGCGCAGAACCAGACGAAAGCAGCAGCCAGCGTGGAAAACGGTTTCAAAGAAAATTATATTTGAAGATGCACCACAGCGCGCGGAAGCCGTCACGCCAGCCAATTTTTTTTCCTTCAGCATAAGTGCGACCGTAGTAGGAAATGGACACCTCGTAGATACGCACTTTCAACCGCGCGACTTTGGCGGTGATTTCCGGCTCGAAGCCAAATCGGTTTTCCTCAATTTTAATTTTCTGAATCACCTCGCGGCGGAAAACCTTGTAGCACGTTTCCATGTCCGTCAGGTTCAAATCCGTTGCCATGTTGGAAGACAGCGTGAGCAGACGGTTGCCGATGGAATGCCAGAAATACAAAACCCGATGCGCGCCCGCGCCGATAAAACGCGAGCCAAACACCACGTCCGCCTTGCCGGATAAAATCGGAATCAGCAGCCGGAAATATTCCGTCGGGTCGTATTCCAGATCCGCATCTTGAATGATGACAATGTCCGCCGTCGCGTGCGCGATGCCCGTGCGCAACGCCGCCCCTTTGCCCTGATTCACCGCGTGCCGCACGAGCTGCACGCGCGGGTCGCCCTGCGTGGCTGCCTGTAATTTTTCCCAGGTGCCGTCCTGCGACGCGTCGTCCACAATGACCAACTGCTGCACCGGTCGCTGCGCCAGCACCACGGCGATGACCTCGGCAACTGTTGCCGCTTCGTTATAGACCGGCATCACGGCTGACAGGCACGGGGCAATATCGGCGTTGGATTTGATTTCAGTCATGCAACCAATGGATTGCAAAACACTGGCAAAATTGCGCAAATGCTTCAACTTTAATCCGCACACAAATTGCTGACAAGGCCAGTGGAGTTTGTCACTATGCCGCCATGCCAAGTTTCGACATTGTTTCACAGGTCAACTCGATGGAAATCGAAAACGCCGTCAACCAGGCCAAAAAGGAACTGGCCAACCGCTTTGATTTCAAAGGGAGCAAATGGGAAATTATTTTGGAAAAAACGGAAATCAAATTGACCGCCGACAACGAGTTTAAAGTCGCCACGCTGAATGAGATCGTCATCGGTAAGCTCGCCAAGCGCGGTATCAGCATGAAAAGCATCGAGCAATGCGACCCGGACATCTCGCCGCTCGGCCACGCGCGCCAAAGCATCAAAATTAAAAATGGCATCGAAAGTGCCGTGGCGAAGGAAATTGCGAGCTTCATCCGCGACAGCAAACTCAAGGTGACGACGCAAATTCAGGGCGACGAAGTGCGCGTGCAGGGCAAGAGCCGCGATGATTTGCAGGCGGTCATCGCCGCTGTGCGCGCGCATGAATTTCCCGTGGCGGTGCAGTTCGTGAATTTCCGGGATTGAATTTGCCCCGATTTGGCCGTTTCATTTTGACCATGCCGCAAAAAATTTCCGTCATCGTGCCGTGCTTCAACGAGGAGGCGGTGCTGCCCGCGCTGTTTCAACGGCTGGGCGCGGTGGCCGTGACGTGGAATGCCGATTACGAAATCATCTGCGTGGACGATGGCTCGCGTGACCGCACCTGGGAAATTCTCAAGGCGCAAAACGCCAAAGACCCGCGCTGGCGCTGCCTCTGTTTCGCGCGCAACTTCGGCCACCAGACCGCGGTCAGTGCTGGGCTGCATTTCGCCAGCGGCGACGCGGCGGTGGTGATTGACGCGGATTTGCAGGATCCGCCGGAGGAGATCTCTCGGCTGCTGGAAAAATGGCGCAACGGATTTGAAGTGGTTTTCGCCACGCGCAAGCAGCGCAAAGATCCGCTGCTGAAGAAATTTCTCGCGTGGGGCTTTTACCGGCTGCTGGAAAAATTGACGCCGCTGCCGATGGCCCGCGATGCTGGCGACTTCTGCTTGCTCGATAAAAAAGTGGTCGCGGTGATGAAGGCGCTGCCGGAACGCAACCGCTATCTGCGCGGCCTGCGGACGTGGTGCGGTTTCCGGCAGACCTCGGTGGAATTTGAGCGCGCCGAACGTGCCGCCGGCGTAGCGCAATACACCTTCAAAAAATCCTTCCGCCTGGCGATGGACGGGATGTTTTCCTTTTCCACCGTGCCATTGCGGCTGGCGACGTGGGTGGGGCTGGTGGTTTCGGTGGCGTGTTTTATCGGCGCGGTGTTCACGCTTTGTGAAAAAATTTTTGCGGAGCAGTTTGCCAAAATCGGATTCACGCCTGGCCCGCATGGGATTCCGACGATGGTGATTTCCATTTTATTTTTGGGCAGTGTCCAGCTAATCTGCCTCGGCATCCTTGGCGAATACATCGGGCGCATCTACGAAGAAGTCAAAGGCCGGCCGCTCTGGATTCTCCGCGACAGTGCCGGGATTGTCCTTCCAGACCAAAAGTAATTTTTGGTATGCCGGCAATTCAGCTTGGCCCGCCGCCTTGTTGATAATGCAAAACCACCTAATGTCCGCGCCAAAAAAAATCCTGATTGTCGGCGGCGGCCTCACCGGCCTCACCGCCGCGCTGCGCCTGTCGGCGGACAAAAATTTCTCCGTCACGCTCGTCGAAAAATCCGACCAACTGGGCGGGCTGGCGGGTGGATTTCTACTCCAAGGCACGTCGCTGGAAAAAACTTACCATCACCTTTTTCTCACCGACACCGCGATTCTGGAGCTGGTGAAGGAACTTGGCTTGGCGGACAAATTGATCTGGTGCGACAGTTCCGTGGGCATTTTTCGCGACGGAAAAATTCATGCGTTCAAGACGCCGCTGGATTTGCTGCGGTTTGCGCCGTGCAGTTTTCTCGGACGCTTGCGCACGGGTTTGGCCGCGCTGTATCTCAAGCATCAGAAAAACTGGCGCGGCTTCACGCGCCAGACCGCACACATCTGGATGACGCGTGCGTGCGGCGCGAGCGCGATGGCGAGCATCTGGACGCCGCTGCTCAAGGGCAAGTTCGACCGCCATTTTGACCAAGTTTCGATGGCGTGGTTCTGGGCGCGCATCCATATCCGCGCCAATTCCCGCGCCGGCGGTGGCGGCGAAAAACTCGGCTATTTTCACGGCGGTTTCAACGTCATCACGGTCGCGCTGGAAACGGAATTGCGCCGGCGCGGCGTGACCATCCAAACCGGCGCGACCGTGGAAAAACTGGCGGACGGCGAGCGCGTCGCCTTCATCAACGGCGAAAAAGTGCCGTTCGATTTCTGCCTTTTTACCGGCCCGTCGCCCGCGCTGGCAAAACTTTTGACTGCGAACGTGGCGCTCGCCGATTATGCCGCGCAGCTCCGCAGCATCGAGTATCTCGGCGCGGCGTGCCTGATTTTCACCAGCGACCAGAGCCTTGGCGATTTTTATTGGGTCAACGTCAACGAACCCGACGCGCCGTTTCTGGTTTTCATCCAGCACACGAACCTCGTGGACAAAAAATCCTACGGCGGGAAAAATATTTATTACATCGGCGCGTATTTGCCGTCGGACGGAAAAATCTACGCGCTGTCGGACGAAGCATTGACGGAGCGTTGGTTCAGCTATCTGCCGAAAATGTTTCCCCAGTTTGACCCAGCACAGGTGGGTGAAAAATATATTTTCCGGTTTGCGGCGGCCCAGCACATCGTGGGCACGGATTACGAGCAAAAGATTCCCGACTACAAAACGCCCGTGCCGGGTGTGTGGCTTGCCAACTTCGCGCAGATTTTTCCTGAAGATCGCGGCACCAACTTCGCCGTCCGCGAAGGCGAAAAAATCGCCGCGCTCATCCAGTAGGCGGCGCCATAAGCCCCGGCGTTCTCACTTTAGCCGGCGACAAAATTACGCCTTGTTCTCGAACAAACTCGGCGCGGTCGAGCGGGCGAACTCGACGCAGCGGGCAGCAATGTCCGTCGGCGATTCGCTGGACAATGCGAATTCCGCCAACTGCCGCGCCTCGTCCAGTTTCACGCGGCGGATGATGTATTTCACCTGATCCAGCACAGCGGGCGCGGCGCTCAATTCATCCACGCCCAAACCGAGCAGCAGTGGCGTCAGCACCGGATCGCCGGCGATTTCGCCGCAGACGCCGGCCCAGATGCCGTTCGCATGCGCGGCATCCACGGTCATCTTGATGAGCCGCAGAATCGCCGGATGCGTCGGCTCGTAAAGATGCGAAACCTTTTCGTTGGTGCGGTCGGCGGCGAGCGTGTATTGAATCAAATCGTTCGAGCCGATGCTGAAAAATTTTACGCGCTTCGCCAGCGTGTCGGCGATGAGCACGGCGGAAGGAATCTCAATCATGGCGCCGATTTCCAGATTTTCGGCGAACGGAATTTTTTCGGCGCGCAGCTCGGCCTTGCATTGTTCCACGAGCGCGTTGGCGCGGTTCAATTCGTCCAAACCGGAAATCATCGGATACATCATCTTGATGTTGCCTTCGGCGCTGGCGCGCAATATGGCGCGGAGCTGGGCGCGGAACATTTCTGGCTGCGCGAGGCAGAAACGAATCGCGCGCCAGCCGAGAAAGGGATTCATCTCCTGCGCGAGCTGGAGGTGCGAGGCAAATTTATCACCGCCCAAATCCAGCGTGCGGATAATGACGGAATGGGGCTTTAGCGCGACGGCAACCTGACGATAAACGGCGTATTGCTCTTCCTCGGTCGGCAGCCGGTCGCGGTTGATGAACAGAAATTCCGTGCGGAACAAACCAACGCCCTCGGCCCCGTGCGCGAGGACGGCTTCGATGTCGTTCTGATCTTCAATGTTGGCCGACAGATGAATCGTTTTGCCATCGAGCGTGACGGCAGGTTGGTGCTGGACTTCGCGGAGTTTCTCGTCGAGCGACGCCTTGATTTTCGCGAGCTGGCCGTATTCAAACAGCGTCTGGTCGGTCGGGTTGACGATGACCGTGCCGTTGTAGCCATCGAGCAGCGCGTAGTCGCCGGTCTCCAATTCCTCACTGATGTTCTGCGCGCCGACGATGGCGGGAATGTCCAGCGACCGCGCGAGAATCGCGGTATGCGAGGTCTTGCCGCCAATGTCGGTGACGAAGCCGAGGACAAATTTTTTGTCCAGTTGCGCCGTCATGGACGGGCTTAAATCATGGCCGACTAGGATGCACGGCTCATTGAGATGCTTCAGGTCGAAGGCATCTTTCACTTCCAGCAAATTGTCCAGCACGCGGCCGGTGAGATCGCGTAAATCGGCGGCGCGCTCGCGGAGATATTCGTCCTCGACGGCTTCCAGCACGGCGATGTAGCGATCGGACGCGGTGTGAAAGGCGTAGTCGGCGTTCGCCTTTTGTTCGCGAATGATTTTGATGACCTCCTCGATCAACACACGATCTTCGAGCATCAACAGGTGCGCGTCAAAAATGTCCGCCTCGCTGGAACTCATCGTCTGCGATACGCGGCGCTGGACTTCGGTGATTTGCTGGCGCGTGCGGACGAGCGACTGCTCGAAGCGCTTCACCTCGACCTCGATGCCGGCGTCGGTTAGTTCGCGCCGCGCGATGACGTGACGCGCCTGACGCAGAATAAGAACCTTACCCCGGCACACGCCCGCCGAGACGGGGATGCCGCGATAAATTTTTTCGCCTTTGACCTGACCTGACATAAGATTTTACCAAGAAATAACCCAGCCCGCTGAAGTTGAAAAGCCTTTCCGCTCAATAATTGGAAAATTTCTGGTGACAAAGAAAAAAGCCCGCACACGGCGGGCTTGGAAAATTCCAAATTGAGAATACGAATCAGGCGCGTTCCATGTATTTGCCGGTGCGCGTATCAATGCGGATTTTTTCGCCGGTCTTGATGAACAGCGGCGCCTGCACGACGATGCCGGTTTCGAGCGTGATGGCCTTTTGCACATTGTTCGCGGAATCGCCGCGCACGCCTTCGGGCGCATCGGTCACGGTCAGGTTGACGCTGGCGGGGATTTCCACCGTCACGGCTTTTTCCTCGACGAAGGTCACGGTCACTTCGCCGTTTTCCACGAGATAATTTTTTGCATCGCCAACGAGTTCCGCCGCGAGCGTCACGGTTTCGTAGGTGGTCGGGTCGGTGAAAACGTAATCCTGACCGTCCTTGTAGCTGAATTCCATCTTGGTGGTGATCATCGGCACCGGCTCGATTTTTTCGGTCGAGCTGAGGCGGATGTCGGACGATTTGCCGGTGCGGATGCTGCGGAGTGAGGCTTGGACGAAGGCGCGCAAGTTGCCTGGCGTGCGGTGCTGGAAATCCAAAACCACGCAGATGTCGCCGTTGTAATTGATTGCCATGCCACGGCGGAGGTCGTTTGCTGTTGCCATAAAAATAATTTGCTGTTTGTTTCTCTAAAAAATGAGTTGCACAGCTTACCTGCAAAAATGTCGAAGGCAAGACGCTTTTCATCAGGTTTTTAGTTTTGAATTTTAAGTTTTTAGTTCTGAAAAAACACACGCTTGGCTAAAGCGCTTCAACTTAAAACTAAAAATTCAAAATTAGTAACTGCCGCCGGCATTCCTTGACACCCCAAATCATTGTATGCTACAAAGCTCCGGCCACCATTAGCAGTGGTTTTATGCGTTGCCCCAAATGCGGATGCCAGGATGACAAGGTTATCGACTCACGCGCCTCGCGGGAAGGCGCGACCATCCGCCGTCGCCGCGAATGTGCTGCGTGCCAGCATCGCTTCACCACTTACGAAGAAGTCGAACACGAAGGTTTGATGGTTTTGAAG
>Ga0208507_1000874_pt1 | contig 18015 bp, 13 predicted proteins | sample CryBogCBH12Aug01_FD_184626 | JGI IMG/M metagenome (GOLD analysis project Ga0208507, IMG submission 184626) | Freshwater microbial communities from Crystal Bog, Wisconsin, USA - CBH12Aug09.1 (SPAdes) (version 2) | ecosystem: Environmental > Aquatic > Freshwater > Lake | place: Crystal Bog... | reverse complement strand
AGCGCAGTGATCCCGCCGGATTTGACGAACATCCAGCCCGTGCTCACCGCCGCCGTCACCGGCGGCCATGTGGCGATTGGCTGGGACTGGCAGGGCTTGAGCGCGTGGCTGGACGCGTGCGAAATATTGGTGGACCGCAACGACACCAAAGGTTTTGTGCCGCTGGTGGTGGACACCACGCCGAATTACAACGACACGCAGCCATTGCCGGCGGTGAAAGCCATCTGGACTTACAAAGCCAGCTACCGCGTGGGCGACGGTCAAGTGGGCCAATGGAGCCAACCCGTGAGCGTGACCGTGGGCGGGTGAAAGCCCGTAGGGCTGGCAGTTTTGTAGATATGAAATTGAAAAATGAATCCAGCTCCGTAGGCGCAGACGAGGCCGCCCCGACGGGGCTGGATTTCATTTTGGTTTGCGGTTCTACAAATATGTCGCGCTGATGGCGCTGGGGCGGCGGGGAAACAAAATGGGATTGACCGGAAATGAAAAAGTGAAATGATGAAACAACGAAAAAAACCGCAACTATGAAAACCAAACTGAATCATATCCTCCTTCCGCTGACACTGCTGTTTTTTATAAATGGCGCTGGCTCCGTTGGGGCGCAAATGCCGCCGAAGCTGGCCTTGGCGGGCGTGTCGGTGACGCCCACACTGGCCGGTAAATTCGGCGTGTCAATGCCAGTGGTCAATCCGCCGCCCGCAAGTTCCACTGTGCCGGCGGTTGATGGGTTGGTGGGATCTTGGCGTGGAATTCGAGGACTGGTGGTGAATTTGGCATTGACCGTCAAAAGACTGGATGATGGTTCGTTGCAGGGCATGGTCGTAAATTGCAATCCCGACCGGAAAAGTGATAGCTTTATGCTTTCCACCTCCTTCGTTAGCGAGGGCAGTCACTATAAAATTACTTTCCCTAACAATAATGGACACGGAATGTTTTATTTGGAGGGCGAACTGCATCCTGGTTTTGGGTTGTTTCAGGGAACTTGGTCTTGGACTAATTCTAATAATGGCAATGGCCAATCCAGAAGAATCGCCTACCAACGCACTTCGGAGGTTCCATCCGTAGCGCCTTTTCCCACTCAAACTCTTGATTTGCCGCTTTCGCTGTCCAATCTGGCGCATTCGTTGAACGTGCAGATCTTTGACCGGTTCAAAGGCGAACAGTTTTTCAATGTCATGGAGGACGCAAAGTTGCAGCAGGAAATCCCCGCGACCGGCCAGCCGCCGAATCCGCCTTATGATTTGAACGACCTGACCACCTTGACCAAGTTCCGACAGGCCGGCATCCAATACCTGCTGGTCACCAGTGTGGAAGATTATTCGGATCAGACCTTGGAAAAGCGGCGGACACAGGGTTATCACTTTCAAACCGCCATCTACAGCGGTGCCATTGTTTATGAGCGAACGAGCACTCGCAATGCCTATCGTGACCGGCATAATTTTTCGAGCACCCATAATATTACAGGCTCGGCCAGTGATGCGGCCGGGGTGGTGACCACCCAAGGTGGCTTTGATCCGGAGGTTTGGCAGCAGCAGAGCATCCGGCTGACGGTGCGGTGCCAGCTTTATGATGCCACCTCGGGCGAGTTAAAAAAATCCATGACTGCCACCTTCCCCTTCCAGCGGGATTACACGGCGGTGGCGCAGGGGAATAACCAGTTGTCCACCGCTGATCTGTTTGAGGCGGCGGCGCGCAGAGTGTCCGAGTGGGCCACGATTCTCGTGGATGATACGGTCTTCCCCATCAAAATACTGGCAAAGAAAGATCAGGAAGTCACACTCAGCCGGGGAATGGAAGCCGGCTTGAAAGTCGGGCAGGTTTTTGAAGTCTGCACCCAAGGAGACGCGATCAATGATCCGGACACCGGCAAAATGTTGGGATATGATGTCAAAACCATAGGCCGGGTGATTATTGTGAAGCTGGAGCCAAAGTTTTCCCATGCCAAGGTGACGGAAGACAATGGCATAATCCCTGGAGCTAACCTGATTCGGGCCGTGAATTAAGTTCAGTGGCGGTAGAATTTTTCGCCTTCAGAAATCAAACCACCTGCATTACCAACGCCGAAGTGCATTAATCATTTCCACCGCCACGGGTCACCGTGGCGGCGGTTTTTTTTCAGCGCCGTTGCCGTGCGCGGTAGGCAAGCGGGTTTAATCATGTCCCCATGACCCGGCGGCAGTTTTATGACTGGCAGACGGCGGGCGGTGGCGAAATTCCGGCAACGCTAACCGAAATCTTTTCGGGGGCTGTAACCACAACTGGGGACAAGCCAAACCGGCGGCGTGTGGTATTCTGTTTTTGTTGTTGGACGTGCAAACGTCAAAGTGTGTTTTAGAGTGCCTGTTCTCATTGAGGCCGGAGTAGTGTCCGGCCTCTTTTCTTTTGCCTACGAGGTGATTATCGCATGATTTCATGCGGATTTCCACGGTTTTTTGCAAACAACTTGGGGTAACTAGGGGTAACAATTCTTCACCCATCCACCACTTTTACTGGCAGTTTTACTGGCAGTCGAAAAGTGCAGGCGCGGGGTGCTCCATTAAAAATGCGGGATGCCAAAAAAGCATCCCAAAAAGAAATGTCCCCACTGTCACCAGTGGTTTACGCCCAATCCCAAAACCGCCTTCCGCCAAAAATACTGCGCCCGCCCGCGCTGTAAGCGGGCGAGCAAAGCCAAGAGCCAAAAGTCTTACAAATCCAAGCCGGAATACCGGTCGTCCATTGATCGGGAGAAGGAAAAAACGCGGGTGAAGCGCTGGCGGGCTGGAAAACCGAAACACTGGAAACACGTTTTCGCCAGATTTCACAAGGGCAAGATTGTGTTACGGAGAGATGATAGGAGGAACACCCCGCAACTGATAGCATGGTAGAATTGTTCCCTGCCCAAAAGCGGGGTTTTTTTCAACTGTGAAACACAAAACTCAACATCGGGAATGAGCCAAGCTGACGAACGGCTTCAAGCCAACCGGGCGGCGCTGTATGTGCGCATGTCCACGGAGCACCAGCAGTATTCGACGAGCAACCAGCGCGACGTCATTATCGCTTACGCCATAAGTCGCGGGCTGGAGATTGTGAAGGAGTATTCCGACGGCGGGAAAAGCGGGCTGAACATCGAGGGGCGCGAAGCGCTGGCGCAGATGATCCGCGATGTCGAGGACGGTAAGGCCGACTATTCCAAAATCCTCGTTTATGACGTGAGCCGGTGGGGACGCTTTCAAGATGCCGACGAAAGCGCGCATTACGAATTTATGTGCCGCCGGGCCGGGGTGGCCGTGCATTACTGCGCGGAACAATTCGAGAACGACGGCAGTCCGGTGAGCACCATCGTCAAGGGTGTGAAGCGCATGATGGCGGGCGAATACAGCCGCGAACTGTCCGCGAAAGTCTTTCAGGGCGCGTGCCGGCTGGTGACGCTGGGCTACCGGCAAGGCGGGACGGCGGGCTTCGGCCTGCGCCGGGTATTGATTGACCAGAGCGGCACGATCAAGGGCGAGCTCAAGATGGGCGAACACAAGAGCATCCAAACCGACCGCGTGATTCTCGTGCCGGGGCCGGAAGCCGAAGTCAAAACCGTGCGCTGGATGTATCAAGCGTTTGTCACGGAAGGCAAATCAGAATCCGAAATTGCCGCCAGCCTCAACGCCCAGGGCATCAAAACCGATTTCGGCCGCGAGTGGAACTACGCAACGGTGCATCAGGTGCTCATCAGCGAAAAATACATCGGCAACAACGTGTATCACCGCACCTCGTGCAAACTGAAAAGAAAGACGGTGGCGAATCCGCCCGACAAGTGGGTGCGGAAGGACGGGGCTTATCAGGGCATCATCGAGCGGGAACTTTTTTTGAGGGCACAGGAGATTATCCTGACGCGGAGCAAAAAATTCAGTGATGAGGAGATGCTGGAAAAGTTGCGCGAACTGCTCAAACAGCACGGGCGGATTTCGGGCATCCTGATAGACGAAACCGAAGGCCTGCCATCGAGCGCGGCGTTCGGACACCGGTTCGGGTCGCTGGTCAACGCCTACAAACTCATTGGCTACGATCCGGGCATTGATTTCACCTTCATCGAACAAAACCGGCGGCTGCGAGTGTTGCGGCCGGACATCGTCGCCACGGTGCGGCAAAAAATCATGGAGCTGGGCGGCACCGCCATCCTAGACGATGAAACCGACCTGCTGCTGGTCAACGGCGAACTGCGCGTCTCCATCGTGCTATGCCGGCACACGCAAACCGCCGCCGGAGCCTCGCGCTGGCTCATCCGGCTGGATGCCGGATTGAAGCCGGACATCACCATCGCCGTGCGGATGGATTTCACCAATGAGAACATCCAAGACTATTACCTGCTGCCGGCGCTGGACATGACTTGGGAAAACCTGCGACTGGCGGAAGCCAACGGTATCTATCTCGACACCTACCGGTGCGACAGCCTGGATTATTTTTTCGGCCTGATGGAACGCATCAACCTGGAGGACGTGCATGAATGAAGAAATTAAAATGATTCCGCTGGAGCAAATCCGCATCCTGAATCCCCGTCACCGGGACCCGAAGAAGTTCGTGCTGATTGTCCAAAGCATCAAAAACCTCGGCTTGAAAAAACCGATTCAGGTCAGCCGACGCTCGGCGGACGAAGGCGAAGGGCAGCCGTATGATCTGGTCTGCGGACAGGGACGCATGGAGGCGTTCCGGTCGCTGGGCTACAAAGAAATTCCGGCGGTGGTGGTGGAAATCAGCAAAGAGGACCGGCTGTTGCGCAGCCTCGCGGAGAACATGGCGCGGCGCAATCCCGCGCCGATTGAAATGCTGACGGAAATCGAACGGCTGAGAAATGAGGGATTAACCCTCAAGCAAATCGGCGCGCGCATTGACATGGACACCACCACCATCCATGACCTGCTTTCGCTGAAAAAATCCGGCGAGCTGCGGCTGCTGGATGCGGTCTTGAATGGAAGGATTCCAATCACCGTGGCGGTGGAAATCGCGCGCACGGAAGGCATTGAAATGCAGCGCGAACTTTTGAAGGCGTGCGAGCAGAAGAAACTGACACAACACGCTCTGCGGATGATCCGAAACGTGATGAACCGGCGGCGGCTGATTGGCAAGCAGCGGGGCAACGGGCCGCGCATGACGAGCCAGACAAAAACGAGCGCCGACAGTCTGGTGAACGCCTATCGCCGTGAAAGCCAGAAGCAAAGGCTGATGGTGAAAAAGGCGCGCTACTGTGAAGAGAAATTGATGTTTGTGGTGGGAGCGTTCCGCCGGCTGCTGGCGGACGAGCATTTCGTGACGTTGTTGCGGGCGGAAAAGGTGGCGACCATGCCCAAGGACATCTGGCGGCGCGTCACGGACAAACCGCAGGAGGCGGCATGAGCGCGGCCAAAATCGCCTTTGAAATGCGGAAGCAGACGGTGGAGGTGGCGAAGCTGCTGCCCACCAAGGCCATCAAAGATCCTCACAACATCCGGCGCTACGAAGCCATCCTGGATTCGCTGCCGGAACTCGGGCTGATTGAACCGCTGATGGTTTATCCCCAAAAGAGCGGCGACCACTGGCTGGTGCTCGACGGGCATTTGCGGCTGCTGGCGCTGAAACAGTTGGGCTGGAAGATGGCGGAAATCATCGTCGCCAGCGAAGACGACCGCTACACCTACAATGCCCGCGTCAACCGGCTGCCGCCGATCCAGGCGCACAAGATGATTGTGAAGGCGGTGAAAAATGGTGTGAAGCCGGAACGGATTGCGAAGGCGTTGTCCATGCCGCTGGAAACCGTCAACACCCTTATGAACCTGCTGGACGGCATCAACGCGGAAGCGGTGGAATTGCTCAAAGACAAGCACATCACGGCGGCGGCCATCCGGCTTTTGCGCAAGGTGACGGGACTGCGGCAAATTGAAATCGCGGAAGTGATGGTCTCGGCCAACAATTTCACGAGGCTCTATGCCGAAGCGCTGGTGCTGGCGACGCCGAAGGATCAAATGCTGTCGCCCGAAGAGCCGAAGAAAAAGGCGGGCATGACGGCGGAAGAGCTGTCGCGGATGGAACGGGAAATGGAATCGCTGGAAAAAGATTTCAAAAGCATCGAGGCCAACTACACGGAAAACATGATGAGCCTGACACTGGCGCGCGGCTACATCAAACGCCTAATGGAAAACAGCCGGGTGCTGAAACATCTGCGCGAGCATCACGGCGAACTGCTGCCGGAATTTGAAACCATCGCCAAGGCGGATTCGTTTTAACCGGTGGGTTAGCAATTATTTTTCTTCAGCGGTCAACCAAGTGTCAGTGACGCGGCCGACCACAAAATCAGCCGGTGGTTTCACGTCGCGGGTATAGTCGAACACGCTGCGGCTGCTGTTATACACTCGCAAGGTTTTTTCGTCCGCCTGAATGGTTATGTGTTCCTTGGTGGAATAAGATTTCACCAGCGCCAGAAAGGGTTCCAACGGCTGCCGACAGCCACCCTCTTCAAGAACCAAAGCTTCCTCGCCGGCAGTCACGTTATTGGCTTCGACGAAGACGCGGGCGGAACAGGCGTAGAGACGCACCTGTTTGTCTTTAACTTTTTGCCCGGGCATTTTGCGCCGGGCGGCTTCCAACATTTTTACCAAGCGTCTGCGTTCGACAGTAAAGTGCATGATTTCAAGGGGTGAAGGTGACGAGATACTGCGTGGCCTGCAAGTGCGGCGGTTGAATCTGGGCGGCGGCCAGAAACGTGACGACCGGGCGGTTTTCATCCACGCCGCTGACGAGATAAAACCAGTAATTTGACCGTCCCCGACTGTTGCGCCATTCTCCATCCGAAAGGAAAAAACGGTTGCCGCCAGAAACATTCTTCACTTCGATGCAACGTGGCGTTTCATCGGCGTCGAATGATTGAAGATCAAAACCCAGCCCCGGACGATCCGACACTTTTTGCGCACGCTCGGCCAAGTCGGCTCGGCCTTCCTCCCGCAAGCGCTCCCGTTCCGCCAGCAAGGCGAATTCCTCGGCGATCTGACCGGAGGCAACACGTCGCTGCGCCACCGCCGCCATATCCACTGGCGGCGCTGCGTCATTCGGCGTAAAGGCACCCGGCGAGCCGGCCTCGTGCAAACTGCCGGCAAACATCCGGCGGATTATCCGGGCCGGCACGGGCGGAGTCGGGACACCATCGCCGGTCGTCCGGGCGAGAATCCAACAAAAGGAGTGGGCGTCGAGCAAGGTGGCATCGGTGATGCCTTCGGCCTGCAACTGCGACTGCACCGTCCGCATGGCCGACAAAAATTCCTGGTAGTTTTCCCAACTGCATTGCCACGCCGTTTTGAAATCGAATCCGAGTTCAAGCAAGACCTTATCGAATGACTTTGTGCGGATGGGAAGAAACTGATGGCGGTCGGCGATAAAGAACAAATAGGCGAGCAGTTCGTAACGGTAGCCGCAGATTTCAGCCAAGGCTTCAAATTCGGTCTGGCCGGCAAGGTTTTGGTGATACAGGTCGAAGAAAATCTTTTCCAGCGCGGAAAGTTTGGCGGCATCCTCCCTGGCTTCCAGCATTTTGGCGTGAACCCGGCTTTGGGGGCCGTTGCGCGGTTCCCATTGCAGCAAATTGTTTCCGCGCTGCTCAATGGCGTGAATGACCCGATCCAAAATGACGCCCGTGCCGATTTCAGCCGTCCGCCAACTTGGCGCATCCATCGCGCGCACGGCCGCACGAGCAACGTCCTCCTTGTAATCCTCCTCGATGAAGGCAAACGATGCGGGATTGCGGAATGATGCCAGCGGGAAGCCACATTTTGCCTGATTGATGGCCTGAAAACGATTGAACGCGGCGCGGAAGACTTGTGGGTCAATGGGCATGGGATTGCGGGCTGATCAAAATGCCTCGTCCAAGTTCCGCGCTTGTATCATGCGGCTATAAGATGTGTAACGCGGGGCTTGCGGAGCCTTAACCTTGCCCCGGGGTTTCGGGACAAATTTAATCGGGCCGATTTCCCTGGCCGGTTCCGCGAAATTAAGAACATATTTGCTGCCCTCCTGCCACAAAGCGATGTCCTTAACCGGGGCAACGTGCGTGATGGCCGACACGGGAGCAGTGCGATAAGCGGCAATATATTTTATCCGGGGAATCATGCTGGAGTGGATGCGAATCTGATACCAACGGTTCTCACCAATAAATACATCCTTGAAACCCTCGTCCTGGGCGGGAACCACGATGGTGTCCAATTCAGCCGGGTCAATTTGGTCAACCGGTTTAGCCGCCTTGCCAGTGCCGACTGCGACCGTGACCGCCAAGTCGGCCAGGAACGGGTTGAACTGATACGCTTTCTGGCCGTCCGCCGCGCGAAACCGCTGGAGGGTCAGAATTTCGACGGGAAATTTGAAGCGACTGAGCAAGAGGGTTTCCAACTCTTCCTCCAGCTCATCAATGATGACGAGCGCGTTGAAGGCATTGTCTTTTTGAAGCATCCGCTCCAGCAGGAAATCCACATTTTCAAAACCGTTGGCGGTCGCATATTGGGCGCACAACTTGTGAGCATCCGGCCGGGCCTTGAGGGCATCCTTGAGGATGGCCTTGAGCTTGAACGGTGAAGTTTGAAAGGACAGGGAAAATTCCAGAACCTGAACGGCGACGTGATTCAACGGATCATGGCTCGCGAGTTCGTTCTCGACGACAAACAGGCGGGGATCGCGTTTGCTGGTCAGGTCAATCAGGTAGCCATCCGGAATGTTTTTGGTTTTACCTTTGGCCCCGACGAGTTTCTTTACGTCCAGATAAATGCGGCCCTCGCCGAAAAGAATATCCGCAACATCATTGATGGCGGCTTCAAGCTGGGCCTCCGTCTCGAACGGATCGTTCTGGTATTTTTTATCCGGTGTCCAAATCATAAGCGTGATGGTTTACCAACTTTGGAGGAAAACGCCAATGGCCTCGTTAGAATTCAACACCTCGGCCGTGCTTTCCCATTCTTCATCCAGATACTCATAGGTCTCCTTGACCGTGAAAGGGCTGCGCGCCTCACCCGTCACCAGCTTGACCAAATCGTTTTCCGACATCGCCTGATCATCCAGCATGGCCGTGACCCAATTGTCCGTGATGAAATCGGGGATGGTGCCAAAAATATCCGTGATGGCGCGGATGCGGCCGGTGAGCACATTGAACAGGCGCTGCTCCACGCCTTCGTCGTAGCGCAGATTGCAGAACGGAATGCGCTTGGAAATCGTGCCGCGTTGCACGCGGCCTTTGCGCTGCTCCAACGTGGTCGGGTTCCAAGGCAAATCCAGATTGATGAGGCTGCCGAGCCTTTGCAGGTTCAAGCCGGTGCTGGCCGCGTCCGTGCCGACCAAGACTTTCAGCGCCCCGACGCGAATTTTTTCCTTCAAAATTTCGCGGTCAATCGTCTGGACTTTGCCCTCCTCAAACAGTTTTGACGACGAGGAGTTGCCATAAAGGCCGATGGGCATTTCCAGCCTCGGCGCGAGAAATTCGCACAGGGCCAGCGCCGAATCGTAGTATTGAGAGAAGATCAAAACCCCGCGTTCGAGCCAAGTGTCGCCCTCAAAGTCGGAGCGCAAGACCTCCAGAACCCGCTCAAATTTGGGATCGCCCTCCGACTGAAGCTGGTGCTTTAGATGGTCACGCAGCCGGCCCAGCAACTCCCTGGCTGCCGGTTCGAGTGGATAAATACTCTCGCCCGTTTCGTCCGAACCATCTTCATCGTCCACCTCACGTTCCTCCAGCATCCGGCAGGCGGTGTTGTAACCGGCCAGCACGGAACTGCCGACACGCCGCTGCAAGAGGGTTTTGATAAACCCGCTGGCCTTGGTGGTTTTGTGAAGTTCGCGGGAAAATTCCTCGGCCAGCTCCAACGCCTGGCGGACGCTATGCGTCGAGACGACGGGGCGTTCGTCACCGACCGCCACCATCTCGATGCGAACCAGTTTGCCCTGTTCTTCCAGCCGCTCGCGCGAGCGCTTGATGACCCGCAGGGTGAACGGATTAAGATCGCGCAGGCTGATGCGGCCGAGATCATCCTGATCGAGCGGGTCAATCCGGTCAAAATCGGCATTGGTCGCGTTCTCCTGGCTGTCGCCCAAATCCAGAGAATTGCGAACATGACGGAACACCTCGTTGCTATCCTGGCGCGGCAACGGATTATTCAGATACGTCCATTTGTCATAGGTGCCCTCAACCGAGACCCGGCCGGAGAGGATGTCGAAGATGGTGGGCTGGGTGGCATCGTGCCAGCGGCCGAAATCGGTGCCGAGAACCTGGGCGTTATTGACGCCCAAGACATTCAGCAAATCCCACAACTCAATCGGATGCATCTGCACCGGCGTGGCGGTGGCGAGAATCATCGTGCGGGCGCGGGCGGCGAGTTTCATGCCCCATTCGTAAAGCAAATTTTTATCGGGCGCCTGCCACACCTTGGGTTCGTGCAGATTGGCGCGGCGGATTTTATGGGCCTCGTCCCACAGCACACAACTGAACTTCTTTTTGAGCAACTCTTCCGTGAGCTTCCCGTTGAACTTGCTGCGGGTGGCACTCAATACAATCGAAGTCGGCACGATGGCGATTTTGCGCGGGCAATTCAGAACATCGTTTTCAGTCGCCGGATGGAATTCGTCGCGCTCGGTCAACCAGCCGCGTCCGGTCCAGAGGGCGCTGGGGGCGGCGAGCTTATCCATCATTTCCTCCTGCCACTGCGACACGACGGCCTTGGGCGCAACAATCAACACCGGGTCGTCGTCCAGCGTGCCGATCAATTTGGCGAGGCCGCCCATTTGCAAGGTCTTGCCGAGACCGACGCCATCGGCCAGCAAGTATCGCGCGCCGCGTCCCGGCAAGCTGGCGTAACGGCGATGCTCGTCGAACGCCTTTTTGATGAAATACTTTTGGTGATCCCAAAAGCCGAACAACTCCGTGCAGGTCGGCACTTCGGCCAGGATGGGGCCGACGTCCGGCTTTTTTTTCCAATCGCCGACGTGTTCGATGATGGTGCGCTGCCCGAGCCGGCCAATCTGCTTGACGATGAATTCGCTGATGGGAAACCCGCGCTCCCAAAGGGCGTCAAATTCCTCCTGCACCCATATCACGCTGTCGTCCGTGTCGTCCTCCCAAACCAGTTCGTAATTTTTTGACCAAGCCCGTTCGGTGTCGTTGGCGCTGCCGATGAAGGACGTGGCCCGGCCATCGGCGTAGCGCATGACGCCGGCCTTGCCGTGAACGAAGCCAAACTCACAATCGGGGACAATGCGAATGTCGAACGACCGTCCGCTGGCAGCGTCGCCCAGCACCAAATCTTGAAGCACGCGCAAGCGTTCCTTGGCCGCTTCGCCATAGACATCCACCAGATGCGGGAAGCCGCCGTCATTCCAAACCATGCGGAGCAACGCCTCTTCCAACTCCGCGCGGCGCGGCCCGGTGGCCTGCCGGATGGCATGGACATCGGCGGGATTCACCTCCGTGTTGCAGACGATGCGAACTTTTTTGATGGCCCGGAACTCCTGCGCGGCGAGGCCGAGCAGACTGGACTGAAAGTAACCTGCGATACGGTCGTAAGCGACCGCGCCTTTCAAACGATCCCCGAGGAACGCATCATATAACCGGTGACGGCGGGAGCTGAAGCGTTGGAGTGCCATAAGCGTTATTTAGCTTTTGGCGCGGGTGCTTCCTCTTTTTTGGATGGCTCCTTGTTATCGTAGAAGGACATGGTTGGGAGGATAACCGCCCCCCAGGGACCGGCGGCAGTCAGCGCGCGAATGTGCTCGCGGGCCATGCCATACAACATCGAACTGCCGTTAACTTTGACAAATTGCGTCTCCTTTTCGTCTGCGGGCGCGCCGTTATGGAAAGCAAACATCCCGACCATCGCGATGTGAAACTCGTAAGGGATATTCTGGCCTTCCTTAATCTTTTGGGAGACGGCCATCTCAACCGACCAAGGATGACCGGGAATATCGCCAGCAGGTGGCAATGGATTGGCCTTGGCCTCGATCAAATATTCTTCCATCGCACCCACCATTTCCTTTTCCGGATCAAACTTTGGATTGGCGGTGCAGGCAATATCCGTCAAGAGATAACGCATCAACTGGAGCGGGGAATGTTTCATGCTATTTTTGCGTTTTCGTAATCGTAGCCTTTGGGCGGGCCGGTTGGTTTCGACGGGCGCGTCGGTTTGCTGAGGGAGAGTTCCTGCCAGGGTGATGCGGAGTGATGCGACACTTGATGCATCAGTGCGGCCAAGAATTCGGATTTGCCGGCTCCTGACTGTAATGCGACGTGAACCGGACTCCGATCGGCAATTACCATATAAGGCATTTCAGTCATTGAACTCAGCGAAAACCAGTGGGATAGCGTTGTTGCCACCAAATCAACCTCGCGCGGCGGCTTGCCAGCCCGTTTCAACAGGTAATTGATTGAGATTTCGCCCTCATACAGAGCGCGAATCAGCAAATTGATACTGCGGCTGGGGCGGTGCTTGCCGGATTCCCAGCGCGTCCAGCTTTTCTCGCCGACTTGAAACAGTTCACCCATTTGCGTTTGGGTGTAGCCGTAGCGTTCGCGCAATTCCTTCAATTGCGCGGGCAACAACAGCCCGATCAGCCGTGCCTTTGTGCTATCAATCAGTTCGTGCGACTCGGGCGTAACCAGCCATTGTTGAACCTCATCATCCCATTCCAGAGTGATCGGAACTTTGACCCGTTGCCCGATTCCAGTGCCGTCCAAGTTTGGAATCAGCACCTCGAATTCCTCAGTCTTGGTTTTCATATTCGTATTCATTAAAAAATTTACGCATCAATCATCACAGGACAGCTTCTCGAAATCCTGCAAATGGGCAGAAAGGACCAATATCTTTTTGCGGTCTTTGAACAAAAGAATTTTTCCGTAGAAGCCTTCACCTCGGTAGAGGAACAAAAAATCGTAGGTATAACCCGGAGGGTATGGCATCTCTTTAGGACAGCCCTTGGCCTGCGGAGACGAGAGAAAATCTCTGATTGGTTGGTAGATTTCATTTTGCCATACGGGATTATTATCCCCCGCGCGCACTTTGACTGCTGCCGCACTCGCTTCATATCGTGCTATTGCATCATCAGTCCAGCGGATCAGGCTTCCGGTTCTTTCAGTTGCTAAAATGGCACAGACCTCTTTTCGCCATTGCGCTGGTATTTGCTGTAGTGCCATTACCTACTCCCTTTAATCGTATGGATTGCGGTTTCACTTGAGCAATTTGGTATCAATTGATACCTACCGTCAACAGATTTTTTGACATTTTTTTGAGCAATCAGCGGATTGTTTTCTAAATTGCTCATATTCAGGCGCTTAAATTTTATGCCCGATGGTTCTCCACGGCCAGCCGCAAGGTCTGGATGAGCGGGCGGATGTCCTGCCAGGCGGCGATGGGTTCGGTGATCTGGTGGAGGTAGCCGAGTATGACGAGGTGCTTGCCGTGCCGGTCCTGCCAGAAATTCGTGCTGTCCACCAGATGCTTCACCGCGCGGTCGGACTCCGCACCGTCGCCGAGCAAATTGAGCGCGTGATAAATGTGGCGCGTGATGGAATGGGCGAACTGCTCGCGCTCGTTCGCGGGCAAATCATCCCAGCGGGTGAGGTCGGGGCGCGGAAATTCGGCAGGCAATTTGGTGCGCGCTTCGTTGGCCTTGACCGGACCGAGCAGCGCCTCGTAGTCGGCGATGCCGTAGGCGCGGCCGAGGTCCTGGAACGCGCCGATTTTTTCCACACCGCCGGCTTCGAGTTCCAGCGCCTTGAGCAGAAATTTTTCCTCGGGTGCGAGCGCACGCCAGAACTGGTAGGCGCTCGTGCCGTCCGGCGAGCGTTTGAGATGATCCTCCAGACCGAGCGGGACGAGAAAATCCACGGCGGTGCGCTTGGCCTGATTCATCATGTCGCGCAGAACGGAGGCGCCGCGCTGCCGGCGTTCCTTGTTGGCCGTGCGCAATTCCTCGTCGAGGTCAATGCCATCAATGCTGGAATAGCCGGTGACCACCTCGGCGGCGACGGCTTGGGCGGCGAGCAAATAATCCGTGTCCGTGTAGCCGCAGGAAAGATTGCCGGCCTGCACCTGGCTTTCGCGCATGTGCGTGATGACTTCCTTCACCCGGCTGACGATTTGCGGGATGATCATTTCAGCAAAACCCAGTGGTGCCGTTTTAGACCGCTTACGCAATACCATGTTGTAGGTCGCCTGAACAAAATTCCCAGCTCGAATTCCTACTCCTCCCGTTTCTGTTGCGATACTCCAAACCTGTTTCACCTGCAACCCCGCCGCCCACATGATGAGCGCCAAGTCTTCCCATACATCGGTATCCTTGTGGGTGAACATGAGCACCTGCAGGCCGTCGTCGGGCATTTTCTCCGCCAGTCGGCTGTAACACTCGGCCATCGCCACCCGGAATGGGGCGTCATCGCCCTTGACGGCATGGTCGCGTTTTGAATCCGTATACCACTTGGGAAAACAAGCTTGTAGGTGCGGTTTATACCACGCGAGGAAAAATTCTGACACCTCGTCATAGTTCACCGCATCGGCGTAAGGTGGGTCTGTGATCCAAACATCACATTCTTTTTCCACCAGTCGCGCATCTATCAAATCCGTGGCGACTTTTGCCGTAGCGGGATAGGAGAAATGTTGCGGGTTTGCAGGATTCCCCATCATTGACCAATCGCGTGCAACGTAATTCAACAACGTATTCAGTGCTTGGTTATAGAAGACTTCCGTGGTGCTGTTTCCGCCTGAATGCCAGCGGCAAAGCCGGGCGTTGTAATTAACTATCTGACCAAGTGCCAGAATCAATGCCGGACGAATTTTTTCGGGTTGTTTTGCGATACGCTTCGAATACTCCGCCGCCATAAGGAGCTGACGAGGAGTAAAGAGTTGGTGCCAGTATGAATAGCCGCGCTCTCGAATTGGTTGATCTGTATTGTATCCAGATTGAATTCGCCAATCTGGAATCCAGCCTTCCTTCTGCCAAGAGGTAAAATTTTTCTGCACGCGAGCTGTGACTTCAGCTTCAACTTGGAGATCGTGCGGTTGTGGTTCGCGAAAAACATATTTTTCAGGTTTTTCAACTTTGCCGTCTTCATCCAGTTCAGCCGGCTTTAGCCATCGGATACAATAAAGGCGTTCGCCGTAGAAATCGTCCGGCCGTGGAATAAAATCGGATTTTTCCCAACGGCGCAAACCGCCGTGTTTCTCAATGAGCGTGTCGAGCTTGATTGTTCGGGTTTTGTTATCGGTTTTCCTTTTCTTGATAAACAAATCCCAAAGTGGTTGCGGACAGACAATGTCAGGACCATCCTTCGTGCCTTTGGCAGCTTCGGCGTAACCCTTTCCGCCCTCGTGGACTTTGAAATCAAAGCACTTTTTGGATTCATTTGGAATGAGTTCAAGCCAGATACCTGCCGCTGATTTGAGAATCTGCAAAGAACCTATAATTGGGATGCGCCAGCCATCCCATTCGGGAACTTTCACTTCAACACAGTAAAAGTGCAGAGTTGCACGCCAACCTTCGACGCTAATTTCGAGACCTTCTTTAACATACCATGCTTCCATCTCGCGATAGACCTCATCTTGTGCCGCGAGCACCTGTGTATGGAATTTTTTCGGGCCAGCGACGAGATTGAGCGCCCCCCAAGTGAGCAGGCAGGCGACTGGATTTAAGTCGGACGCATACACATCACAGCCCAAATCGGCGGCCTCGAACGGAATCGAACCCATGCCGCTGAACGCATCGCCGACACGCAAGCGCCGACCGAAACGGCGTTCGGACATTTCGGCAACCCACTCCTGCAAGCTGGAGGCGTGCGTTCCGCAATAGGCGTTGATCTCCTTCCAACTCTCTGGCGGCGGTCCATCAATTTCCTCGACGCGGCCGGTGTAGCGACGCTGGGTGGCGTGGCCGAGCGTCCAAAAAACACGTCTTTCCAAAGCTTCACGTCGCTCACAATCCTCGTTGCTCATGCGTGACCGCCAAGCATGGTTGCTCTTAAATAAATCCTGTTCGTCCAGCCGGGCGAGCGGATGGCACAACTCAACAAAGCGTGGATGCGGCGGTTTGGCAGAGTTCTCGGCAAGGTCTTCGTTACGCCGTTTCCACATCCCTGCGCTGTCGAAGCACATCAATTTGAAAAAAATGTTTAGATCTTCCGGCCACCGCTCCGAATCATCCGACGCCTCAAACAGCGAGGCGATAATGACGGCGCGCGTGAGCACAATGGGTTTGGTGCCCCACCATTTGCCGAGGGAATTCAGCAGCTTGCCGGTGCGCGCGTCCCGCTCCAAAAAACTCTCCAGCGAGAGCTGGGCGATGGGGAACTGGACTTCAAGGAGGGATTTGGCAGGCATGATTCAAAGCAGTTCTATTTGCCGGCCAGTTGGCGGTTCTTCCGGTTCGGTTTCTTCGCGGATGCGGGGGACGGGCGGTGGCGGCTGGGGTTCGACGCAGCCGAGACGGGGGCGGGTGACGATTTCGTCCGCTTCCGGCGCGGGGATTTGAGGTAGCTGACGGGTGACGAAATCGGCGACGTTTTTTTTTGAGCGGTGGCGGCCTCCATGATTTCCAGGAGGCGCGGTGCGGTGCGGGTGTCCGCCGGATCGGTCAGCGCAAAATACAACGCGCGCCGCCAGCCCTGGCCCTGGCGCTGGCTGGGATTGCTGGCGCGGGCATACAGCCACCAGCGTTCCTCGCGGGCGAGCTGCCGCCAGCCGTTCAACAGGGCTTCGATGTGCGTGCCTTCGCCGTCCTCCATCAGCGACCAGAACAGCACCGCGATTTCACGGAGAATGAGCGGGCTGATGGCATTATCGCCATGGCGCAGAAACGGGGATTTTTCGCCCTGCTCGGCGGCGTCCATGCCGCGCAGCAATTCTTTTTGCACGATGGGCGCAAGACGTTTCCACACCACGCCGGGAATGGCGGCGAGTTCGCGGCGCGGATAGCCGCGCTCGGTGCGGGCGACGAGCGTGAGCCGGCAGGTCGTGCCGGGCGCGGTATCGAGATACAGCAGGCCATGCTCGGCATCGAGATCCACGATGCCGAAGGCCGGCGTGGCTGGCGGTAACGGTTCCATCATTGCTTGATTAAATTGGCGGCGAGCTTGACCGACTGGTCTTTCTGCCATTCGATGAGCGCCTTGCCGGTGGGGAAGATCACCTCATTGACACTCTGCAAATCCCATTCGGCATCGGGCAGTTCACCGTCCAAAAATTCATAGGCTTTGAGCAGGCGCTCGGCGGTGACTTTGGTTTTGCCATCCCACGCCACGGCGACATGGTTGTCGGACTCGGCCTTGACCACCTTGGCGCGCGGCCCGACGAGCACCGTGCCGGCCGGCAACTTGCTTAAGAAGCCGTGAACATGCAGCCGGGAGACGAGGGACATTTCCGACAACGCCTTGCCGGCGAGAATGGCGGGCTTGTCCGGGTCTAGTTTGGGGCCGGGCTTGCCTTTGCCGCCGGTTTCGTCCTCCTTCGGGACGTTGATGGCAATCTCCTCGTGGGTGGCGGCCTTTTCCGCATACACCTTGACGGTCGCGCCTTCCTTCACGTCCACGCCCTTGGCGGGATAGGCCGCGCCGTTGTTGGCGGGATCGGAACCGTCCGCCGTCCATTTCACCTTGGCATCCGGCGGGACGACGCCGAGTTTCAACGTGCGGTGGCCGGCGGTGGCGCTGGGGAGAAAGTCGTAATTGATATCAATGCGGTTCTCAATCCGGTAAGGCTTGCCCTCCTTGTTCTTACCGGTGGAGTCTTTCGCCACAAACACGAGCACCATGGCACCGGAACTGAACGCCTCGTCGTGTTTGATCTTGTGCGGCTTGCCGTCGTCCTCGGTGACGAACAGGGTGTCGCCGTGAAAAATTTTGATGTCCGTGGTGGTGATGCGGCCGGTCTTGCCGTCGCGGGTGTATTCAATGTTGACGGCGGTGACTTCCTCGAACGGCGGCTTCATCACCTGGCCGGCCTGATCACGCCATTCGCCGGCGGTCAGCAACACATCCTTCATCCGGTCCAGCGTGCCCGGCTC
>Ga0208507_1000873_pt1 | contig 18026 bp, 18 predicted proteins | sample CryBogCBH12Aug01_FD_184626 | JGI IMG/M metagenome (GOLD analysis project Ga0208507, IMG submission 184626) | Freshwater microbial communities from Crystal Bog, Wisconsin, USA - CBH12Aug09.1 (SPAdes) (version 2) | ecosystem: Environmental > Aquatic > Freshwater > Lake | place: Crystal Bog... | reverse complement strand
GATTTTGAACTCAAAGGGCTGAATCGCGAACATCCGTATTTGCTAAATCGGGGATTCACGCAAGACACGATTGATCACTTCGGCCTAGGTTTCTGTTCCCGTGGTTCGCTCAAAGACAGGGTTGCGATTCCGTTGTATGACCACACCGGCACGCTCATTGGCTACGGTGGCCGGGTCGTGGACGATGTCACAATCAGCGAAGACAATCCTCGTTACCGGCTTCCCTCAAAGCGCGAGCGCGACGGGAAAATCTTTGAATTCCGAAAGACGCTGTTTCTCTACAACGGATTTCGTATCAAAGCGCCAGGGGACGATCTGATTGTCGTTGAGGGATTCACCGGTGTTTGGTGGCTGACGCAAAACGGTTTTCCGTCCGTCGTAGCAACGATGGGGGCAGACTGTTCTGAAAAGCAGGCTGAGCTCATTGTATCGCTTGTCAAGCCAAGCGGTATGGTGTGGATTATGCCGGACGGCGATCCTGCTGGGTTGCGCCACGCCCAAACCCTGCTGACGCTCATTTCGCCTCATCGCGCCATTCGGTGGCTGCAACTGAACGATGGCAAACAACCGACGGACTTGTCGGGAGAACTACTGAAAATGAGCATCATATTTTGAAACACAAGCGACCTCATGAAGGTCGCTTTTTTCAAAAAAGTTTTAGGAGCGTTATTGCCAGCTCAAGACATTGTCCCTGTTTTCGTGGTCGTTGGCCGGATCACCCGGATCAATTTTCCCGTTCGGACCGGCGGACCAGACCATTACCTTGCCGTGATAAAGATAGTCATCCTTTTGTGCCTGTGTGGCGGGATTCGCATTGGGGTTTACCAAGCCATAAAATCCCGTCTTGGTGTACGGTGGGTTAGGCAAAGGTGGATTTTGAGAAACCACTTGGATGGAATACATCGCATCCTGACATTGGTCGTCATAATTCAAGTCCATCGAGATGATGTAGGGATTGCCCCACGGGTCGCGGTAAACCAGGTCGTTGCCGACGCCGGGCAGCGGATTTCCGCCCTGCGACGGATCCCAGCCCGACATTTTGGCATTCAGAAAAATGGTCTGCTGCGGATTTTTCTGGAAGTTGGCGTTGGCCGTCGCGAGGCCGGTGGACGGGTAATTGGTCTGGTTCATCAGGATCGCGATCACCTCTGAATTATTGGTGAAGAAATTGGGGTTGGCGGTGGGGAATTGCGTCTGGAACAAAGTGCCGCCATAGGTGAAATCCCCCGTCCAGTTTTGAGCCTGCAGATTTTTTTGAAGGGCGGATGAAATGGGAAACCGACCATAGGCGGAATCGTAAGACTGGATGGCGTTGACGAGGTCGCGCTCCTCGGTCTGCGCCTTGACCACCTTGGCCTTGTTTTTGACCGCCGCCAGCACCGGCAGCAGCATCGCCGCGAGGGTGGCGATGATGGAAATGACGACAAGCAGTTCGATGAGCGTAAACGCCTTCAAATTGCGTCGCCGGTGTTTTGCTAAACTTTTCATTTTAAAAATTTAATACGCTATTGCGGAAATGCACGGTAAAAACGATATGGATAATTGCTCGACCCAATATCCACGAAATTGGTTTTTCCGCCAGTTAAAACTGTCTGACCGATATTTGTCCAATTGATAAGATCTGATGTGGCACACGGACAAACCGGCACATTGGTGCTTCCGGTTATTGTCATTTGAAAACCGTTGGTTGTCATAATCGGAAGACTTATGTTTGCTACAGCTACAGCCGCAGTGTTACGCGCATTTTTACGATATTCAGGCCATGCGCTACATGCCACCCCAGAAAGCCCTTGAAAGGCAAATAAATTGGGGTTGGAATAACTAGCAACATATAGCGTCCCATTTGGCCCTATGACGGGGGCCGATAAAAACTGCGAATCTGTCTGGTACGCCCAATTTGTTGTTCCGTTAGGCGCAAGAGAATAAACAATACCAGCCGTGGAAGTTACATAAATCTCACCATCGCTCGCGATGGCACATGCACATGCGTATAACTGTAATCCGGATTGTTCATCACCCTCTAAATATGCTGCTGCAATGGGCGTCGTCCACTTAACAGAGCCTGTAGGCGTTAAGGCATATAGTGTGTTTGTCAAAATGTCTGGACTGTAACTATAATTCCCTACAGCCATTATGTAAATTGTTCCGTCTGAGCCAATAACGGGTGTTCCTTCAAAATCGAAAGCCGCGGCTAATGAATTGGTTGGTTGATATGTCCATTTAACAGAACCATTTGTATTGAGCGCAACCAATGGTTGGCCCAATCCTCCTTCTAGATAATAAATTGTTCCATCAGAAGCGATAGCTGTTCCTCCTTGCGTGTTATACTCCGCAAATATGGACCATTTTAGTGAACCAGAAGGGGTTATTGCATATAAGTAACCATTATATGAACCAACATAAATTGTGCCATCGGCACCAATCACTGGAACATATTCCGAAAAGGAACCACCATAAAAACTATCGTTTGTTTGGTATAACCATTTTTGAACCCCATTAGTAATCGCAAATACTCCTGTGCTAGAGGTTGCATACACTACACCATTCGGATCTACAGCAGGCGGACTTACTGCCTGTGCGAAAGTCCAATTTATACTTCCATTAGTTGCATTTACTGCGGCTAAGCCATTTCCAGTTGGAATATAAATTGTGCCATCAGGGCCAATGCTTCCACATTGCTTCTGCCCCCAAGTTAGTAAATTATTCAGCCATTTTATTGTGCCATTCGAATTAACAGCCGATAACGTATTACCAATATCCATGAAATAGATTGTTCCGTCCACACCGACCAACGGCGCAAAAGAGACGCCATTATTAAGTGGCAGTTCCCAAAGCAATGTCGCATTCGTTGGATAGACAAAGACTGGCGAGGGGTTGAAGTTTGGGAAATATGTATTCGTGTATGCGTAGCTATTGGTGCTGCCAGAGCTGTCTGCGGGATTTAGATCTTGGCCGAAGATTGATTGGCTGAACAACAATCCCAGCGACACAGTTCCATTGAGAATCCATTTATTTGTTATTTTAATGGTTGTCATAATTACACTTATAGTTTTGTGAAGACACATTACGTTTATTACTCGGTAGCTCAACTGACAAGAACTAAATTATTACGAATGGACGCCTACTGCTGAATAATTTGCTGAAACCCAAAGCAGTCAAGCAATCTGCTAGATTGTGCTTGGAATGTCAGACTTGGCGAGAACGAGGGTCTTGCGCGGAACGAGAACGATTCGCTCATCGGGACCGCAGCCAGCGCTGGGCGGCAGGTGTTTCTCGGACGCTTCCGTTATATCAATGCCGATGATGGCAAAATCACCGGACGCAAGTTCAAAGATGTCCGGGCAGCCACGGCACGCAGGGGTTTGCGCTCCGTTTTCATGCGGATCGGGGCCAAGCCTCCGGAGAAACATGGGCTGCGTATTCATGTTGATATGACAATCGGCGAAACGCGCAAAAAATGCAAGAATAAAATAGCACATATATCGGGTTTTTATCGGAGCCGCTTCCTGTTTTGGTAAAGCATTGTGGCATTTCCATATCGTCGAACTGTCGGCCAGAAAATCCGCGCATATCGCAAGCGGGCGGAATTAAGCCAGGAGAAATTGGCTGAAAAGGCCAGCTTGAGTTACAAATACTTGGGCGAGGTCGAACGCGGATGCGTCAATGTCTCACTGGATTCTTTGATGAGAATTACCAAAGCACTGAAGATAAAAGTGCGGGACGTGGTGCAGGACATTTGAGTGTGATAAAATGGCGACATGGGAGTTTGGGAATGGATTTTACAAAACTGGTTCAATCTTTTCAGTGCCGTTGGCATCATCGGCGGTTTGTGGTTCACGGCCATCTCACTTCGTTCTGACGCCAAAACACGACGCATTGCCAATTTCCTAACCATCACTGCCAATTACCGCGAGATTTGGCAGGAGTTTTTCCACTCGCCGGCATTGGCTCGCGTGATTGATCCTGATGCGGATGTGACAAAACAGCCGGTCACGGCGGAAGAAGAACTTTTCGTGGGATTGGTCATTTCTCAAATGAGCAGTGTCTATTACGCCACGAAAGATGATTTGCTTGTCAATCTGGAGGGTTCACAGCGGGACATCGCACAGTTTTTGTCGCTGCCGGTGCCGAATGCAGTTTGGATCAAGACCAAACTGCTGCAAAATCAAGATTTTGCAGCAGTTTGGATCAAGACCAAACTGCTGCAAAATCAAGATTTTGCAGCATTCATTGAATCTTCTTTGAAATAATTTCCGTCCGCTAATTTTCCAGTAAACGGAATTTACGAATTTTTGATTCAACCATAGCCTCGCGTTCTGGCTGTCGGCGATATGCGTAAGAGGGAAGTTGCCGTGACGTGTCGAACGGAGTGCCGTCGGTTACGGCACGATAATCTTTCGGCTCAATCCAGATTGTGCCAAGCGGGTCGGCTATCACCTCGGCATACGTCGTGAGACAAATTTGCGTGCGGATGGGGGGATTATTGTTCAAAAGGCGTTCCGCCGTGTTGTTTCTCCGCTCGATGGTTTTGAATACCATAAGCACACGGAAAGGAACTTTTTGGAATTCTGAACGAGAAAACCCATTTCGGACGGCAAAACCACCAGAGCGATAAAAATCAACGTAGCAAGCGGCTCGGTCAACGAGAATGTCCTGCTTTTCGGTGGAACGATCCACCTCAAGAAAAAAGGTGCGTTCGTAAATACCATCCGGCTCTCTTTCGTGGAAACGAATGAAGCTGTCGGGCTTCACCAAAGTTTCTGCACCGTGGCCGGAGCGGACGGCGGTAAATTCATAAAGCAGCGGCCATGTGCTGAAATGGGCGATTGTAAATTTGTCGGATTTGGCGAGCGCGGTGTGAAATGCCGCCTTTACGTCCATGACTTCAAGCTCATGGCGAAGCGTTTTTTCACTGACGTTGGCACGCTTCTCAAGGGCGTTTAATGCCAGCGCGGGATATTCCGAAAGATCGCCACGGCTTTTCAGTGCAACAAATGCCTTACGGGTTAAAAAAAGAATGGACGGCTCGCTGACCTGACGCTTGCGCTCGCGGATGAAACCAGCGGATTTTAGCTTTTGCAACCGCTTCTTGGTGTATTCCCGCTTGCCATCAAAATAAATCGTAGCGATGTGGCCGGCAGTCATCACGCGACACTCAAACAACCCGCACAGTAAGGCGAAGTCACGGTCTTGAAGCTGTAATTTATCGGTGTTCAATCCAGCCATTTGAAGATTATAGCAATTCGTCCGGTTTTTTGGCTTTCGATGCTGACGGTTTATTGTCTCTTCGGGCGTCAATCAATACAACACCAGCATCCTGCGGAACTTTTAATTTTAGCAACGCTCGTTTAACCTTCGCAGCCTCATGGGAGGTAAAAAACAATATGACCTTGTAGGACTGTGTTGTTTTATTGGCCTTCTCGTATATCGCCAACTGATTTTCAAGATTCTTTTCAAGCTGCGAATTGCTTGCCAATTTGAATTCAACCAGCGTTTTATCTATCGCGCCTCTGGAAATCTTGAAATCCACCGGGCCTCGTCCGTTATTCACTTCGGCATCCACCGAACTTGGAGAACCTTCCCAAACCAACTTGAAAAGGATATGTAAATCGGTTTCGCGTTCAACGGGCTTGCCCTTTACGTAAAAGATTCGGTAGCCGTCTTGATTCTCAATGACGTGTTTCAAATACTCGACCTTCTTTAGGGTCTCCGCCAGCGTGGTGCTTGGGGTGCTGTAAAATGGGCTGTGCTTTGTTATTAGCTCGACCAAGAGGCCAATGTTTTCGACGAAGCGATTATTGACCTCTGCAACCTTGTCCATACTGCGCTTTACCGCTTGGTCGCCATTGTTTTCCTTCTCCCGAATGTAGTAGTCAATTAACTCGCGGAATTTGCGCAACGTTTTCTCAATCGCTTCGCGCTCGTCTTTTGCGGTGGGCTTCTTCGGCAGTACGCTTCTGAAATACTGATCAACTTGTGCACGAAGAGCATCGTTTGAAATAGCTGCTTTTATTCTTGGAAAATCATGGCGCAAATCCTCTTTGTTAATCCACGTATCGTCCTGTGTCAGAATATCTTCCGGCGTCAGCAACACATAATCGTCTCCAAGCCAGGGAAGTTCAAAGATGGCATCTTCCCAAACACCCACAGTGTAATTAAATTTCACCCTCGCAACTTTCACCTTATTCAGCTTTTCAGGGGCGATGTTTTTTTGGGCAAACTTCTGTGTGTATTCAAGCAAGAAACCTTTGATGAGATTCGTGGTGAAATCGCTGATGTTATCTCTCCCAACCTTGTCGCGGATGAGGACAAGTTTTTCAAGATGCGCACCTTTGGTGACTTTTTCGTTTCCGAAGTCGTTGAAAAGGTTGTTCAGGTTGTCATCCAAAGCCTTTGCAAAACTGAATCCCAGCCCTCTACCGTTGCTTCCCGTCAGACAAAACCCCAACTTGTTTTGGCTCACTTCTGGAAAACAATACCAAGCCTTGAGCAAGCCAGTGTTAATGTTGCCAGCAACTGACTTGTCCCTCAAAAAGCACAGATAGGCAATGATGTCATTATGCAATTTCCGGTATGCAGGCTTGCGACTGGTAAAAAGCAAAAAGGGATCAATAAAAAGAGGGAGGTCAACAATGCACGACACATTGAACGCCCCATACTTTTCCAGCTTGGCCTTGGACACGCCAAAAAAGTCTGTGAAGTAGATGCGTGTGGTTTGTGTGTGTATGTTTGTTTTCATGGCTTACCATTTGGTTGTCACATAAAAACCGTGCCGGCCAGAACATGCCCATCCATCTTTGTTTTTATGAGGGTTAAGGGTGCTCGTCATGCTACTGCGTGAAAACTTCTTGCCGCAAAATGAGCATTGGTAAATATATCGAGGGCCATTTCGGTTAGCGCGAGACTTCGGCTGTTTTAATGGCTTGTTCGGATCAAATAAATATCTGTCTTCCGGGTATTCGCCAGCTTTTGATAACTCAACCGGAAATCGCGGTTCAAATATTTCTTCTGTCGCTTCAATTGCCGTCAGATTTTTTGGAACAAATGACTTAACGCCCGGTCCAGAACCGCGGCCGGTGCGGTCATAGACATAAAAATACTCCATTTCTTGCCCGTCCCGTCTTCGCATGTAGCGCAAAGAATAAGGCTCCACCAAACGTTCTACGCCAGAATATACAACCTTCAAGCAAGTCATGGATCGTCCAGCCTCCATGATGGGAACTCGAAACTTCGCCTCGTAAAAGGAAAAAGAACGATAATAACTTTCAGGAAATTCTTTGAATAAATCAGCTAAATCCGTTGTGAATAGATTTATGGCTTCTTCGACTTCGATGACAATTTGCTTCGCACAAATAATAGTTTTATCCCAATACTCCCGGAAAAAATCAAAGGGGGTATTGAGCAAGATCTCCTTCGCAACGTGAGGGTTACGGTCAAAGATGGTTTTCCGGATAAAGGTCGTGACGAGTTCCGGCCTGTTTATATTTCCACCCGCACGCCTGATTGAATAAACATAATCAAACAAATCTGGCGCGTGTTGGCGCTGGAGAATGCACTTTAATTTTGTCGCGATGATTTCCTCAAGTTTCATGCACCTGATTTCACATTGCACTGTGGCGATATCGCTATAAGGATGAATCAATGGCATTTTCTGAATCGGCAATAGCACCTGATCATAGCGCGTAAAATCAATGGATACTTTGATGCGTAGGTGATCTGACTTTCCATAGAAGTCGGAAAAGTAGAGCCGTATTTCATAAACCTTTAGCCCCTCAATCGGCGTATCGGTTTCGGAAAACTTTTCTTTGATTTTATGCTCATCTGATCGGAACTTAACGCCCGCCAACGATTCAATGTGCTGACAAACTTTCTGGAATTCTGCCATTAAAAAATCCGCAGATATTTCGCCTGGCGTTCCAAAATCCAAATCTTCTGAAAAACGGGTGTTTTCCAAATACCCCTTGCGAAGTGCATTCCCGCCTTTAAGGAAAATCTGGTCTTTCAATTCGCTGATTGTAAAAAGCCCAAACAAAAGCCATCCGAAAACATAATCACGCTCCACGTTTGCTACATGGATTTCAAACTCTAGCGATTTAGCTTCGATTTCGTTCCGGTCAATCATGTGAAATTGATTATAGCTCGCCGTTAAAGGCGCGGTGCAACATGGATTGAAAGAGGGCGTCCAAGTCGGTGCGGCTGGTGGCTTGGCTGGCTTCAAGCTTGCGGATTGCCGCGTCGATTCCAAGAATGGACGTTTCACCAACCGTCGCTCCATACATTGCAACAAGCACTGCGTTTTTTGGAACAATATGAGCGTTAGATTCCTTGGTCGCCTCCACCGTGATTTTTTCAGACGTATCAAGAACTACCGATTCTTTCAACTCGCCTGATTTTGCGTCCAATACGCAGAGCGGACCACGTTGCCCGCAAACCAAATATTCGGCACGCCCGTTTTCGGGGTTCAATTCAAAACGGACTTGATGCGAGTCGAGAAGATTCCAGCCGCTAAATTCCAGCGCTTTATCAATTAAAACCCTTGAAAACGCTTCGTTGGCCGCAGGTTGCATTGCGCCGATTATACAACTCTTTTTGCCAAACGAGCAAGTATGTCAGCCAATTTTTCGTCTCACCGGAATTTTCTCGGCTTCGGTTTGGCAAGCATTGCCTGAAATAATTTTCTGTTGCCGTTCTTCAATCTGCTTCAGCGCCGCCTCGCTTCGCAACGCAAAAGGTAGCTTCTCATACACACGGGTTAAAAAGGAGTGAGTTAATTCTTTGGGCGTAGGCTTTGGGGTTACTGTCGGCGTAACGATATTAAACGGGGAACGCATTCCGACCAGCTTGGCGACGCCATGTCGCTGCTCTTGGTCAGACAGCGCAGCCATTGCTTTGAAAACTTGTTCTTCCAGACTGCGGAATTGAACGCTCGACAATTCCGAGCCAAACACCGGCTTCAAGAAGGGCACGGTGGTTTCACCACGGCTCCCGCCTTTCATGCTGGTGCGCGATGTGCCATCGGAAGCGGCGGTTGAAATGTTCCACAAGCGCGCTTCTTGGCTGGCTCCGTCTTGAATTGCTCCGCCCGCGCTCTCGGTGTCCGTCGCCCCGGTGAATTCGCCAACACCTTCGCTCCAATTTTCGCTTTCACTCTGTATGGTGCGGGTTTCTTCAACATAATCCATTACCTTGCGCGAAAACAATTGGTGTTTAATTTCGTCGGGATTCATGACGCCCATGAATAACGAAAGTGCCAGTGGTCGCAAATTTTCCTCACCCTCAAGACTGAACACAATTTTGCTGCGTGCATTCGCCATGACCGATTCATAGACCTGGGCGCCATTAGCTCCGGCATGGAGAATTTGGCGGGGGAATTGATTGGCGAGTGTCAAATGAAGACCGAAGCCGCGTGCCTCGGCAAGGCTTTGGGCAATCGTCGGTGTGATGAAATTCTGAAATTCGTCCACATAAACGTAAAACGGCTTCATGTCGCCTTCTTCGAGACCTTTGCCTCGTTCGCTTGCCGCCGTCCAAAGGTCGCTCAAAAGCAGGGTGGCAAACAGTGAAGCATCTTCTCTGGTGACGCGTGCGCCCTGGGTTGAAACATTGGCGATGATGATTTGTCCTTCTTCAATCGCTTTGCCAAGATCAAGCGATGTTCCGTTTTGACCAAACATGAGGCGGAGCTTATCCGCATCAAGGAAATTATAGAAACGATTGACGGTGCTGGAAAATTGCGTGCTAAAATCTTTGAGTGAGAGTTGTTTTGAAGTGTTCCATCCTCGTTTGGCCGATTCTTTTACAAGTCCGTCAGTGAGTTCGGCTCGGATACGTTTGTCCACGGGGTCAATGAGGAACTTAATTTCATCAAGTGTCATGCCTTTCTCATACACAGGCCACAGAACTTCTTTTGCCAAGCGATTGAATAGTGGCGTGTTTTTAGTTCCGTCCGCTCCCCACACATAGGCCATCGCTTGAACAAAATTACTGATAACGACGGAAGGCTCTGCCTCGGCTCGTGGACGCATGACATTGTAACCAATCGTCCATTCTTTTTGCCGGAGATCAATCGGGACAATCGGAACGTCTTCAAAAAGCTTTTTGTTCCACGCAATCCAATTGATAAGGCTGTCATAAAGTGAGCCGTGGGGATCAACAATGAGAGCGCCACATTTGGTTTTAAACCAATTTTTGATGTCTTGCCGGACGAGGTGTTCCAGCATCTTGGTTTTGCCGGTGCCAGTCGAACCGCAGATATAAAGATGCGTCGAGCGCATCCGGGGGGTCATTTCGAGGGGGACACCCTTGCCGTCCACAATGCCAAGTTCGAGTTTGTTGCCAACAAATCGTCGCATAGCGAAACGAGCCTAGCAAAAATGATTTTTGCTGTCGAAAAAAATGACAACTTTCGGTCTAAAAATATACACTCCAACTGTGTCTTCGCGAGCAAGTGCAAAAACAATAAGAGGTAAAGCAATTTTTATGTTTACTTAAAACTTCATTAGAAGCATTATAGCATTAATTATGCCTGAATGGATTAAGAATATGGTATTAATCAATTGGGTTATCGCACTGGCTAATATTATCAGCGCCTCAACGCTCGTCATAATATGGCGACAATTTCGGGCAGATCATGAACGGTCACGACGCCAGAATAGCATTGAGATGATGAAGGTTTGGACAGAACTCACGTCTGGAATTTCATTAAGCGCTAGATTTGCTTTTCAAATTTTTGAGGATTTCGACGAAAACCAATGTAAATCACTTTGGGCTTCCGAGCCTTTGAAAGTTGATAAAAAATATAAACATCTACTCTTTCTTTGTTTAAGAGAATATTTTCCAAGTCTGGATTTTCAGGACAAAAATAGTCACATAGTTCTCACAAAGGAACAGGTTGCAACATTGCGTTTCCTAGCGGCTTCATACATGAATTTGTTGGAAACTATTTTTGCTTGTTGGCGGCATCATATCGGCGATAGAAGAATTATTGAAGATGAGTTTGGATTACTAATTTCTCCTGCAAAAGATAAGTTCCCATATGAGAAGCTTCGCATTGCCTCCGAGTCGTATCCATCAATTGCGGAATTCGAGAAAACGCTTAAAAAGAGATACGCCAAAGAATCAGGTGGAAAAAATATTGCCTGAGTCTTTTAATCTCTTTGCATAAATAGTTTTGCGTCAGGAACTTTCAAACCATTGCCCTCCCACCAATAACGTTCCTTCGGGGCAAAATCTTTCACTAAATTAAGCGTTTTGTCGGGGACTGGCGTTCGATAGCGTTTCGACCTATGGGTGTATCCGCCTCCTGTCATTTTCTCGCCGTCCGCTGAATACCACGATTTTTTTGGAACGGATTTCAAATGAGGATCAAAATGATAGCTCGCCACTAACAGCCCTTCGAGCCAGTAATACACCCGCCCGAAATACGCGGCATGAATCCACTTTTCCCACATTTGCGGTGTGTAGCGAGTGGAATTGAGTTCGGGTGTCCATTGCAAAAGCCACAAAACATAAATTCCTTTGCGCGCGTATTCAATCGTTCGGTGTGTGATGGTGTCGAGCGAAAGCGAACTGATCTGAATTTCAATGGCGACAGGGACACCATTGATGATGGCGCTTACGTCGGGGCGATTTGTTCCGAGAGGGCGTTCTAACGCCACGTTGCTGACATCAGGATGCTGTTTTAGCGCCTTAAAAATCTGAAATTTGCAATTCTCGTGCGCTTCGGATTCTCCGGTTGCGAATTTGCAGGCAATTGGATTTTCGTGGGTAAAATAATTTATCTTCGTTCTGCCAGTTTTGAGAATTACTGGGTCATTGCAATCAGGACAGAGGAAAGGAGCCTGCGACTTGTTTGCATAATATGCTTCGACGATTTCGCCGGTGAGTTTTTGCTTGGCGCGGAGCATGGAAATTGCATTAATTTTAACATGTTGAGGTGGAAGCTTGAAGGAGGGTAATGGAAGCTTTCTCTCAAGAGTTGACATAAAACCCCCAACTGTTAAGTTATTCCGTCCTTTTTGCGGGGAACAGATGGTAGACAAAGAACAAATTTTATTTTAAGATATGGCTTGCTGCCCAATGTGGTGGCGTTTAATTTTCAAAAACAAATGGAATTCTAAATCATAGTTCAGAGCCCTCTTTTATGGCAGAATGGGTCGTAGCGGTGGCATCAATTGTCGGATTACTATCTCTCTATTTTTTGTGGGAGCAGTTTCGCATTCTTGGGGTTCAACTTGGTGTATTAAACGCCCAGCTTAAGGAGACTCATACCCAACTTACTGCCGATCATGAACGGTCGCGACGTGAGATGGCAATTGAGTTAATGAAGTTTTGGTGCAGTCATACAAATAACACAGCTCCATTTTTTGTGTGTGGTAGAAGAATTGTTCAAGAACTGGATGAAACTCAATGCAAAAAATTAAACACGCTGGAGCCATTTACGTTAGAACCAAAATATGCGCATTTAGTTGACTGCTTTCGGGCGGACTTCTCTCACCGGCTTCCAAAATATGATGGTCATACCAATGTTGCTGAAAACAAACTCGAATTGAATAAGGCAGAATTGGCAAGTTTGAGAATGGTCGCGGTTTCATATTTGAATTTTCTGGAAACTGTTGCTACGGCATGGCGACACAACATAGGTGATCGGCAAATTATCGAAGACGAGTTCAAAAAAATCATTTCTACAGATACAAACGAATTTGTTCTCGAAAAGTTCCGAAAGGTGACGGGGGTATATCCTTCGATTCAAGAATTAACGAAGGTCTTGAAGGAGAGGGCAGAGAAGAGAGATTCAAAAAATCCCATCGCTTAATTTAATAACCGCTCCGTTTAACTGCCGCAAGGTTTGTGACGGGCGAACCGTTATTTCCCGCCTCTAAAATCCTCGTCTGGCCGGTAAATCGAATATCCTTGAATATCAAAATCAGCCTCAATGGTGGCGGAATTTGCACCCTCCATTTTCGGTTCCAATTCCATCCGTTTGTAAAATTGAAGTGAACGGAGACGATCAAGAACTTCTTGTGGCAACGAAGAAAAAGGATGTCCCTCCGGCATGAACAAAAAAATATCTTGGTTTGCTGACCGCCATACGTCCGCTTTCATACAAAAAATGTAGCGTGTCCATTTTCAATGGCAAGTGTCAGTCAAAACCGACTCAATAAACCCCCTTTGGGGGAGGTCAGCCCGACCTCTTGGCATAGGGGGTTTGGGGGTAACGGGGTATCGCCCCCCCCCGCCTGTTCGGAATACGAAAAAACCCCGCCGTGGCGGGGTTTCTCCTGCGTGTAGCTACTTGCTATCCTCAACGTCGAAACGCATCGCCTCCATTTTGTCTTCAATCTCCGCGAGGCGTCCATAGATGCGCGATTCCGCCGCATCAATACGTTCCTCCAATCGCTCGAACGAGCGACCGATTGAGACAGCGATGTCGTCGCCGTTTTTGTAAATAACGCGTTCAATGAGTTCGAGGTCTTTTGATTCAAGAGCCATAAAAATATAGGTTAAGATGCTAATAATCGTCGGGCAGAAGCACGGTGGTCGCGCTTCGGTCGGCTTCGGTGATAACCCAGAATTTCACGCCGTTGCGGTCGTGATATACTGACAAAAGCCTCGTGCCGTTGGTGAGAGACATATCGTTCTCGTAACGGTCTTCCTCGCATACGTCGCCCCAGTCTCGTTGCCCGTGTCGTTCAAGTGCTTTCCAGATGTCAGTCTGGTCAAGCTCGCGGTCAACGGAAGCTGTAACGTAGAGGTCGCCAAGCGGGAAGCTCGGTTGGTCGGGCAAAACGTAAATGTTAGTCATCGTAATTGTGTTGGCTGATAATGAACAGATTTTTACTCGGCTTTTCCGAACTGGTCGCGACGACGGCTCTTGCCCTTGCGAATCACCTGTGCGCCTTTTTGCCCTGCGGTGATGCCGTTGCGATAACTTTCGAGAACTTTTTCCGAAATCCATCGAACGACGGATGCGGTGTCCTCTGCGCCTTCGAGCTTTCCTGTAAGCTCACTCTCAAAGTCTGTGATGTAAGACATTGTAGTTTTTGTTGGGTTGATAAGGTTCGACCTTTCGGGCGGTCTCGTTCGTGAGACGCCCGCACTCTGGACACACCGCCCGCAGTCAAGAGAGCGAAGCGATTAGCGGAGCGACCTTGACGGCTTTGGGCGGTAAAATGGCAAGAGGGCGGCGACGAAACGAACACAGAAGCGGATGCGATGCGGGGGGGGGCGATAAAAAATAACTGCGCGAGCGAATGCGAGGTCGATGGGGCAATTAGCCCTTTTGCATGAGGCGGCGGCCGAATTCGTTGCTGCAATTTTGCTATTTTGCGACTGTCTTATTTCTGTTCTCAAATCAGACTTGATGTTCGTGTTGTGGCTTTTGTGCCAGATAGAATGACTTTTACTGTGCCGTCGTCCAACGGGGTTTGCGAAACAAATTCCATCTCCGTAAAAACGTGCCGTATTGGTCCAAGACGCACCGGGATTCCGAGAAAATCAAATTGCTGTTCAGGCTTTTCTATGCGGAGAATTTTGTCGGAGCTTGCTCTGGTTTCTTCAGACACGGTTTTATCAACAAAAAATTCAATTCGTATACGAGGGGAAGCCACCGTGACTCCTTGTTGTGTAAGCAGATCGTGGAGCTGCTCCAGTGCATCCATTCTTTTTCTGCCTAATTTGTCAAACGAAGGGAAAAGCGGATTTATTTCATAGTGCTTGGCAAGCCATCTGCATTTGTTGAACCACTCCAGTATTTGAGTTATTCCTTTTGACAAATTTGCATCATCACTGGCCAAATTCCCCCTCAAAGCGCTGTTGCCTTGAAAGAAAATTTCCATCTCTGGATTTTTCGTTCCAGAAAATGCGTTTGCAAACGACGTTATTTGATCGAAATAAGCCAAGTTTAGTATCGGCTGCCCGATCCAATTCTTGGGCAAAAAGGCAATTGATAAATTGAAACATTCAGCCTTTCTGGCGGCTTCCCAAGAAATCTCAAAAGAAATCGAAAGTGGTGAATTAGGTAGTTGTCCCCGAAAATTAAAAAATCTCGTCCCACTTCTGAACTGTCCCTCAATTGGAACAACTTTTCCTGGTTCGTTCGTGCTGATGACGTGTATTGACCCTGGGGTTTCTTTTCCGTATTGAATTTCAAACTCACCCCCGAAGTGTTTCAGCGCTTCTTGCATGAGCGGAGCGCCTGTAATTTCAAGGTCTTCACGCATTACTTTCAATTTCGAGCCTCGCTCGAATAGATTTAGCCAATCTTTCTCGGTTTTGTTCTGAATTCTTGTGGTGAATGAAAACAGTTCATTTGGAATTATGGTGATATTTTCTTTCCCGTTTTCGACCGAAATCGAAACCGAACATCGTGGGTCCAATAATTCCAAGTTGGCTTTTCTTTTTTGCAAAGCCGCTTGAATAGATCCTGGATACAAATCGCGAACAAACTTTTCAGCCTCCGGGAGGAGGCATTGGAATTTTGCTTTGTTAAATAGACTATCTTCGGGCGAAAAATGAATGGTTACGGTTTCTTGTTCTTCCAAAGTTATAGCGGAAACCTTTTCTTTGAGATATTTTTGCGCAAATAGCCAATAGCCTTCATTTGTCGTAACATTTGTGAGAAACAAAAAAACAGGGTGAACGCACGATTTGAAATAATATTTGAGGTGCTTGGTCTTAAATGAATATGAAAGAGCCTTTCTGCCGTCCGTTGCGTCTTCGTATCCTTTAATTTGAGCGGCAAAATGCCTCCCCGTCGGTTCACCGTTTTCGACAATTTCTACCAAATAATCCACGAAGAAATCCGGCTCCTGCTTCCGTGGAAGCCAATTGTCGGGTAGCCAATTTAAGAATACTTTTATCGTACGCTGATCAATTTCGAAAGGTTTGCCCACGGACGAATGTTTTTCGGTTTCATCATTCACACGTTTATTATCTGTCCTTGCGGAAAACCAGCAAGTTTCAAAAATCAAGTTTCCGGACGATAAAGAAAAGAAAAACGAGGTGATTCTTCATGTTTTGAAGAATCACCTCGTGAACTCGTCATTATCCGGAGCTAAAAGAAATAACCAAGTTCCCTCAACGAGGAATAATCCTTTGGCCTGTCCACTGTGGCGCGGCCCAAAATGATATGATCGAGCACTTCAATTTTCAAAAGTTGGCCAGCGCGAATTAAATCGCGGGTCACTTTGATGTCGGCCTCGCTCGGCGTCGGATCACCGCTCGGATGATTGTGAACCAAAATGATAGCTGCGGCGCGTGCTGCAATCGCCGAATTAAACACCTCGCGTGCATGCACCAGAAGCGTGTCGAGCGTGCCTTGCGACACCTGCTCCACACGGATCAACCGGCGCCGAACGTTCAAAAGCAGAATCTGGAACGTCTCGACGTTTTTCATCCGGTTCTGCTCCCGCAGCAAATTCGCGATAGCTTCGGGGTTGTCGAGAATTGGCGACTCGCTTTGCAATTCCTCGGCCATCTTGCTGGCAAGGGTGAATGCCGCGACAAGGGTCACGGCCTTGTCCCTGCCGATGCCCCGGATGCACCGCAAGTCGTCCACGGAAGCCCTGGCCATCGTGCTCAATGAGCCGAATTTCTGGATCAACTGTTTGCCGATGTCGAGGGCGTTGGTGCCCTGCAAGCCGGTGCGGACCAGGATGGCGATGAGTTCGGCGGGGCTTAACGCCCCCGCACCACGCTCAATCAACCGTTCTCGTGGTCGTTCACTTGCCGGCTGGTCTTTCAGCTTGCCGCTCCAAACCGGAGCGTTCTGTGAGTTTCCATACGTATTCATTTTTAATCCGTTCTTGTTTGAAGGTTGCGGTATTTGTGGAGCAGGGAGTTCTAACCGCAAATTATATCATGAAGTCTGATGAACGCTCTGCGGACGACAGGTGATGGCCGGTCCGTCGGGGTTTCGAGGGCGACTGAGTTCTGGGTCAATTCGGCATGAGACGACAGACGAATTCTCTCACGCGAATTTTAATTCGTCCGCCCGAGCGGTAGGAAAAGCATTTTTATTCTTTAGGCGGTGAGGCTAGCCCAGAGATTCCATCCGCAGTCCTCAAAGTGCCAACAATTGGCCGAACCCCATCTGGATTCGGATCCACCGTGCTATTACCGAAAAGCGGCATGTTTCCTAAGGAAATCTTACGTTTTATTTCATCCAAAAAAACTGGAAGTTCAGGTGTCCGCAATGAGCGGACGATCCCCAAAATCTCCTCCAATATTTCTTTTTCTGTTCTCGCAACAGGTTTGGATTCCTTTTTAGAGACTTTCGCAACTGCGGCCTTAACTTTTTGATTAAATGGATTCCACCAGTTATTAAAAATTTCCTGGAGCGTCTCCTGCGGCAGAGCGTTTCCCTCCAGACACGAGTTAATTGAAAGAAGCAACTTAAAGAAATCGTCTTTGTTGTTAATGTCCGTGAGTTGAAATTGGGAAAGTGGCGGCTTAATTGACGTTGGTGTTGTATCAATCAAAAGAGGGGCAATGCGAGCCTTTGAAAATTTCCCAGCAAGTGCGCCAGCTTCAAATTGAACCCACTTGCTATTTTGATTCGCATTTGTCAGACACAGAATTCCAAAGTCTGACTTTTCCAATTCCGATCCAATTTGCTGAAACCACGCTGCACCCTTTTCAATATCTTCGGAAGAAACAAAAGGTTTTACCGCTTGGATAATGCAGGGCAGCTGCTGCCGCAGCACTTGAGCTACGGCTCCACTTTCCTCGCCTGACCAACTGATGAATACTTTCATTTAAAATTTGTTTTGACTGCCATTTCATTGGCAGATTCGGCCTGTGCGCCTTGCGTGGCCTGTGGAACTTGATTGCTCACTACAAAATGAATTATCAGTTCCTTTTTTTAAAGGTAAAGTTGAAATTCGTCCTCCAAACTCGTTTCAGGGCGGATCAAGCGAACGGGGGCGGGATTCTGAACACCTGGAAGAAAGCCCGTGCCTGCTCGCCCGCCCGTTCCAGCCACAGTCTTGGGATGTTTCGAGACGGGAGGGGATGGGCAGTCCGTC
>Ga0208507_1000872_pt1 | contig 18032 bp, 17 predicted proteins | sample CryBogCBH12Aug01_FD_184626 | JGI IMG/M metagenome (GOLD analysis project Ga0208507, IMG submission 184626) | Freshwater microbial communities from Crystal Bog, Wisconsin, USA - CBH12Aug09.1 (SPAdes) (version 2) | ecosystem: Environmental > Aquatic > Freshwater > Lake | place: Crystal Bog... | reverse complement strand
ACCAACCCATTCCTGCGATCGGATTCTTCCAGCGTCCCTTCATAGCTTTAAGCGCAGCCTCGTGTGACGCATCGCCAGCTTTTACCGCGTCACGAAGGTGCTTGTCCTGTGCCTTAATCACCACGTTCGCATCTTCCCCCGAATGCGCGAAGTCGCACAGTCCGCCAAGTTGCTTGCAAGTCATAGATTTCATCGTTAGAGAGTCTTCCCTATAATTTTGAAATGATCGCACTTGATGCTGGCGTTTGGCTAAATCCACCACTTAGCTCAGAGATCTCCCCAGAAGGTTTCACCGTTGTTTCTAAAGAAAGTAGTGATTTTTGGCGGGTGACCTCCTATGGATTCATTCATCATGATGGGCACGCGCTACTCAACAATTTTCCACAAGATTCTGCCATCGAAATCTCGTGGATACTCGATTATGACCAACAATTTGATCAAGCTGGATTGATTGCGTACCACGACGAAAATAATTGGATCAAAGCAGGTGTCGAGTTTGCAGACGGTGCGCCGCAATTGGGTGCGGTTGTTACTTGCCAAAAATCTGACTGGTCGGTCGCTCCAGTTCCGGAGTGGATGAGTAAGGAAGTTTTTCTTAGATTTTCTCGATCCGGGGATGCGCTCACCGTGCGTGCAAAAACTGACGGAGAGTGGCGACTTGTTCGGCTGGCGCCCCTTGATCCGAATTTAGAATGGAAAGTTGGATTGTTTTGCGCGAGTCCAACTCGGGACGGGCTCGCAATTCATTTCAAATCCCTTAATTGGACCGCCCCAGATCACTCTTTACATTGATTGAGAGAAGAGTCGCCCTATAAGCCGGAGATAGGCAATTCACGCTCAAAAACACCCATTTGTCCGCAAGTTTGCCCGCAGACTCTGCAAACTAACTTAAGCAAACACCAATACTTAGTTTGCTTTCTCCTTGAATAACTTAACACCTTCTCCAAGGTGTTTGCCAAGTATTGAAGAGATCTGCGTTTGGTGTTGCCATCCGCAACTTAAACACTTGAAGTCTGGAGAGTCTGCCTCCATGCAACATCCTCCAACTAAATACTTAGCTGGATCTGGCTCTTCTGCTGGCATTCCGTAGAGCACTTCTCTTACGTGCTCGCTTGATTCGCAATTTGGACACTTCATGTAATGCCCCCTTTCGCTTTCAACCATACCTGTAAGGGCTGACATTCCCCCGGGGGTTAAGCGGACTGCGCCTCCACTTTGCTTGTTTCGGCTTGAGCGTAAGCGTCTAATTTGTCAGCCAGGTTACTCATCGAGTCCGGGAATAGGTGGCCGTATGTATCCATGGTCTCCGTAATCGAAGAGTGTCCAACCCAGGCTTGAATCTCCTTGATGTTAGCTCCGGATTGGATCAGCACGGATACGCAAGTGTGGCGAAGTTGGTGCATTCCTTCCCCCGACTTTAACCCGATGGCTCGTGCTTGCACACGGAACATTTCAGATGCATCGTGATAGCGCCAAGCTCCTCCGGTTCTGCTCTTCAGAATGAGACCCTCCGGTCCTAAACCGTAAGTGTCCACATGGTCACGGATTAGCTTCTGCAACGCTTTAGCGAAGCCAATAGTGCGCTCGCTCGCTTCAGTCTTAAGACCTTCAGGGTCGTGTATAAAGCTCGTGTCACGACTAAGTTGTCGGTCAATAACAATCTGATTGTTTTCGAAATCTAGTTGTCCCCATGTTAGACCGAGCGCCTCCGAAGGGCGCATTGCGGTGTAATAGCCGATCCAAACAATAAGTCTGTATTGCTTCGGCAATAGGTTGGCCAGCCTCTCGACCTGGGCATAGGTCAAAGGAACTACTCGATTCTTCTTCTTTGCCTTTGGGCGCTTTAACTTGGCAAATGGAGTTACGTGCAAATAGTCATTCTCAACCGCCTTCTTGAGGATGGTTGCGAGAAGGTTCTCTTGCTTCTGAACTGTTCGAGGTGAGAGTCCCTTTTCGTTCTTCAGCTTTGCGGACCACTTCTCAATATCGACTGGCTTAATGCTAGCCATGGGAACATCTCCGAACTCAGGAAGAATGTGTGAATTGAGATCACGTTGATAACTAAGTCGAGTTTGTTTCTTAACGGTCAACGTATCAGCCCACACTTCCTCTACGAATTCAATCAAAGTCAGCTTGAGATCAGAGGTCTTTGTATTCTTAAACCGCTTTTCCAGCTCTTCTTGCTGAAATCCATAGGCTTCAGCAGCCTTCTTGGTTGGAAAACCATCTTTAGATGTTTCTTTACCTGACCGAAGGCGCCATCTAGCTTGCCAAGTCTTGTTACGTTGCCGAGCGTGAGCCATTAGCGATTACCTTTCATCATGTTTCTTAAGAATTCTTCATATCGCTGGCGCCCACCACTTCGCTCGAACTCTTCTATTCCCTCATTGGTGAGCTCTCCTCCTGCGCTTCCAAGACCTTCGCTCGTTAGCCAGCTCTTCTTTCTAGCATTACGAACCGCCGTGTAAACAAACTTCGGATCGATGTTGAGCATCTCTGCAGTGTGTCGTGCAGCCCGCTTATTACCTGTTGAAGAAAGTTGGGCATAGATAAAAGCAATCAGGATGGAATCTTCCTTGCTTGCTCGAATCTCAGGGTTGAAACCTCGACTAGCAGACTTCTGTGGCACCGGGATATAAAGCTTCCGGAACTCTTCTTTTTCATGTTCTACAAGCTTGAGCTTTCGCTCATTACCTTGCAACGCTCTTGCCTGCTCGCTCGACACCAAGATTGAGTTCATCTCCAAGATTCGCCCCATCGGGAGGCCTCTTAGATCTGCATGACCGATCCGGGCATTCTCCGTATCTACGTTAACGAGGGAAGCCAGGTTTGCCCTAGCCTGCGCTTCTGCGGGCTCGACACCCTTTTTACTCCGATGGTTTCCTAGCAATTGAACTTCTAAGGAAACTGGCTTGTAACCCTGGCTTGTCTCCCGAGAATGGATCCAAATCCTAAACTCGTACAGGTCTTGCCATGTGATGAAGTCTCTGGGCATACGTCCAGCGCCAGCCTTCTTGTACAAGACCCCAGAATCGGGCCCCACGGCTATTTCCAGCCCGGTTGCTTTCGTGGCCACCATAACTGCTCCCTTGTCGAAGTTCGGTCTACGATTTGACCGTTTACTCAGATAACTCTAGCATAAGGCTGTACTTCGACAAATCGTCGTAGGGGAGTGGAAAGACTGGATCTACAGATGGAATCGCTAGAAATCATGAATGCCCAACAAGCTGCTGACTACCTCGGGGTCGAGCTGTATTGGCTCCAAACTCATTGGAAGAGTGAGGGCATCCCTACTATTCGCTACTCCCCTCGTGGTCGACTTCGCTTCCGTAAGAGCTCCTTGGATGCTTGGGCCGCTGAACGAGAAAAGGTTTGGGTAGGTACTGACGGAGCAGAGCGTAAGCGCTCAAAGTCTCGCAAGGTTCAGCTCGTATAAATCTTTCCTAGCACTCTAATCAATTACTCGTTCAGGCATACATAAGGATCACAAATGGTAGAATTGTTATATGAGCAAGAACTTCAGAGTTCATTCAGTCACTCAGTTCTAGATAGCTCCCTAAGCCCCTCAAGTTCTAATAGTAGGTTTTATTCCTCTAAATCTTCACTAGCAACAATAGATGTACTAGATGAAAGCTATTTAGAATCACTACCCAGCTACCACTTAGATGGAAGCTTTGGCATAGACATGATCCGTGTATCGCTGATCGTAGATCCTAATAGCGTGGTACACGCTTCTTTCCTATCGAATGTATATGGCACTGAAGGGAATAAAACTAATGGCCGGGTGCGGCTCCCAGGCCAGCCAAACATTTACCTCTTCTGGCCGGATACCGGTAAGCAGATTATGAGCATTCGGTTTAATCCAAGTAATTTCAGTCGACTAGACGGTTATGAGATTTGCCCTCCTCCCCTACTCCCTACTTACGTAGAGAAAGTGATTAGAGCAGTACTCGCTATGGGAGATCCACAAGCACGTCCGATATTCATGGAGAATGAGCCGTGGGGTGTTATTGGCCCTTGGCCCAGCAACTGGACTGAAAGCATTGGTATCAGCGAACTCCACTTAGCCAGGGACTTAACCATTGCCGATGCCAGGTTTGATCTGGAGCAAATGCGTTGCATGAAGCCTCAACGAATGGGTGCAGTCAAGCTAATCCTGGGTCCAACTGGCCTTGTCGAAACCGTGACTCACACCTCTGGCAAAGGCACTTCTCGACATCAGATCTATGACAAGCACAAAGAGCGTAAGAAGGCGCTCGCTAGTAAGAAGCAGGGCAAGGCCGTATCAAAACCAATTCCCAAAGGAACATTCCGGTACGAAGTACAGATGCCTCGATTAGCTTTGCGGAAGAAGCACATCAATACCTTGGATCTTCTCACCCCTGACCGCATTCAGAAAATGGCGCTGAACTATTGGTCTGACTCAAACTACCACCGACCCCTCATCTGGGAAGGCCAGGTTGCAACCGACCTTGCCGCATCTCTAACTGATACTGAGATTGCACAAGTTCTTCAGTTCATTCGCAACCAAAGCTTGGGGGTAAACATGAGCTACACGCCTAAAGAAGTTAAGCAGATCGAGAAGGCCATTAAGAAGTTCGGGATCAGTTCAAAGAACCCTCTTTCTCAGCAAGGGAAGCCCTATGGACATCTCGATTTCGAAATTGGTGGCTTGGTACCGCTTCCATAATCGACCATGGTTTACGCTGACAACTTTTAGTTTCAGTGGGATGCTGATTCTCCGAACCAAGTTAGGAGAAAACAATGTCTGAACTTCCAGTGCTCTTTAATGTGGTGCAGGTTGCAAAAATAATGGGGGTTAGCAAGTCTCACGTTTACAACTTAATGAACTCCGGCAGACTTGAGAGTGTCTCTATAGGTAGATCTCGAAGAGTTACGACAAACCAAATGAAGTCCTTCATAGATTCACTTACACCTGGGGCATAGACCTTGGATGTCTATGGAAACTATCATTATAAGAAGCCATGTAGCTCGATCGCTAAATGCGGAAAGTAAGCTCTTAGTACCTGATAACAAGTGATTACCCTTATTCAGGGTGGTCTTCAGTGGCCTCTGAACTACAAATGAATATAGTAATTTCCACACAGTTGTTGGATTACCCCATCGCACAAATAGATTCAAGCTTCACCAACTAAGCAGTAGCAAATACGAGGGCCTGATCAGAAAGCATTTCATGTACCCAACCTTCTCGCAGTTCCCCAACCATGTTGGACTACCCACAAGCGCCCCGAAGGCGCCTAAACCGGCAGGGGCAAGCAATAGCAATCCCTACAAGCAAGTGAATCAATTCTTAGATTTTCAAATCAAGCAGGCCAAGTTACGTAAGTTGCAAGATAAAAATGGCAAAGTGTGACACCCCCCCACCCTTAAGTCATTGACGTATGAGGCTTGCCCCAGGTCTTACAGATGGTTAAGAGTTCGGAAAGTTAGGCAGTAGCGTGCTATTTAGACTTGGCATCAACCGCAACAACGGTGTCATATAAGCCGTAGTGACGCAATTTTGGATGAGAATCGATTCCGGTATAGGCAAGTGAAGAGTCTTCATATCGTCGGAAAGCAAAGACCGCTTGGTTCATATGCGTCGCATTGAACACTCCGATGGACTTCAAGAGCTCAAAGTCCTTCACCGTTAGCCCGGTTACAGCTTGAAATAGCCCTGGCTCGAGAGCCGTGATTACATCATCTAGGGTATTTTCTCTGAAGTCTGTTAGGTACATAAATGCAGGTATACGTGTTGCGAATTTAATGAGCTTGTCCTGAATCTGCTTTCGCTTTGAACGGTACTCACGTTCAGCGTCACTTAGCTCTTTCTTTTGTTTAGGGGTCAATGAGTCCGTATTCCCCTTCTTCGATTCCTTCACCGCTTCACTCTTGTTAACCACAGTCTCAAATATTGTGGAACCTAGAGCTCGAAAGCCTTCGATGTTCATAATTGCACTCATGGCTGCATCGTTGGCCATGATTTTCCGGAGAGTCTCATTGTCCACATTCACCAAAATGGCTGACTCCCATTTTCTTGCTAGCAAGGTAGCAGACGTGCCAGCCATCGCAATATCGAGGATTCCACCCGCATCAACCTGGGTCATATTTGATCCGTCGTAGGCAAGGACTGGCAGGAATCGAACTAACTCCTCAACAGCTTCTTCGGGATTAGTAGTCTCCGGGGATAGGCCAGCGCCATATTCAGCGATTTGCCGAAGAGCTCGAGTGGGTGCGAAATCAAAAACAAAGCAAACAGGTTTGGCAATCGCTTCTTCATTTGGGTTATCGCCATTTGGATTTTTTATCGACCAAGGAGATTGCACACGAAAAGCGGCCTGGAAATAGGTCTCAGGGGAAGTCAAATTCCGAAGCATAAGCATTGAAGACCACTGAGGAACTGTTACTCCTGTTGTCAGTTTGCCACAAGAAAGTGTGATTGTTTTGCTCTCGAAACCTGATCCAATTGCTTTACGGACGGGCGGAAGAGCAGCAAGCCCAATTCCCGCCCCAGGGCCTGCAACTTCAAGCAATACATAGTCATGCCAAAAGACGTTCTGTTTTTCCCTTAGGAGGTTGGCCATGGCGTGACAGGCAGCAACGTTCGGAAGGAACCAAAAAGAGTGTTGCATATACGGAAGGAGACGTGTGTCAGAATAAGGGAAAGGAGGCCTTGATCCTGTCTTCATAGAATCTACCTGAGTTGGCAAATAGGCGCCTCGAAGAATATTCAGCCACTTTTGAACGTCGTCCTTATTCTTAAATGCGGCCTTTTTACCGGTCCCAGTTGCTGCAAAAAAGGAATTTAGATCAAACTCATCAAACTCGCCCTGGTTCGCAATCGCAACAATCTCTTCGGGCATTTGGTAGGTGAGTAAGCGCATCTCGGGGAGCGCAGAATAGGGATTCCACTTATCGGGGAACTTTCTAGAAAACTCTTGCTTAGCTCTTTGCTCATCCGTGTATGTCCAATTGAAGATCTGCTCTTCGATGAATTCACCGGAAGCGAGCGCCTTGAACGGGGTTCCGGATAAGTAAAGGTAACCTTTTGTAGTAATTGGCAAGAAATCGACTTCGTTTCCGCTTAGTTCATCAAGCATCTCTCCGAAGGCATCCAAAGCGCTTCCGAATTCGTTAGCAACCTCCTTTTTTGCCTCCTGCTCATCTTCTCCTTCAAATAGCTCTTTCGCACTTTCTCTCCATGCACCAAAGTGGTATTCATCGAATACAACTAGATCCCAATTGGTTGTATGTACCCATTCGTTCTTTGGCTTTATCTGACCCGTGGCTTTATCTTTCCCAAGTAAATCTTGAAAAGAACCAAAGTAGACCATCGGAGACTCAATCTTTGCTGATGTTGGGTCACCTCCCGTGGCTTTGGAGAAATACTGCCAACCCTGGAAATCAATATGGGATTCCAAATCAACTCGCCAAGCGTCCTCAACGGCGGGTTTAAATGTGACAACTAGAATCTTTTTGGCTTCAAGTGCTTTGGCTAAATGGTACGAAGCAAATGTCTTTCCGAACCTCATCTTTGCATTCCATAGGAATCTAGGTACCGCATTTGGATCCTCGGACCAAATCGATGCGAAATAGTCTTTAGTTTTACGAACGGCCGCTATTTGCTCGTCCCGCATTTTGAAATCATCGTGATGAGTTCCGCTTCGGACCACGCCTGACCGCAATTCCTTGATGGCAGTTAGCACATCTTCAGCAGTACATCTCATCCACTCGAGTTCGACATTCTCAAAACCCTTTTGCTTGAGTCTTTCTCGAACAGTGCTGTCTCTGAAAAATGTACCGTCATCCCTTTCGGCAGATTCGTCGATCTCAAGTGTGTAGTTGTACTTGGCTACGCCTTGCGAGCGCCTAATTCTGGTGTTTACATCCCCTGCCGTTTGCCCAACTTTTAGACAACCTTCATATTTCTTAACGTCCTCCGTGGACCACGCATAAATTCTTAGCCTGGGTTGAGGCTTTTCAGGAAGTAACTCCTCAATATCTCTACTCACCCGATAGCTCCAGTGGTCGAACCATCGTCTTTATGAAATCGATCTCGTCCTTCGTTATTTTGTACATTTTATACAGCTTCTCATCGGACCATTCTTCTGAAAAGTCTTGCATAGGAACGAACTCATAGACCTTTCGAGTGGCATGTTGGGAAGGTTTCCTTTGTAGAACGATGAATCGAAAGAATTGCGTAGATATATATGAAATGACATTCTGGCATTCACCTTTATTCTTGAAAGGCCCAATTGCCAGATACGTTTCCGTAGAAGCGGAACCCGGAGCTCCAATAAGTGGCGCTCCTAAAATGGGGTGAGGGAAAGAGTCGCTGCCACTCGCAAGGTAAGGCATAAATACTTTCCATTTGTTCATGAGGTCGTAAGGGTCCTCGATGTCCTTTTCCTTTGCATAGTCGATGCCGCCAGCTCGATAGATTTTAATATCGCCGGTTTGTTCCTTAGCCCTACCCCGATAAGTTCCATCCAAATTAAATGGCCGTCTGACGCTCACTAATTCCGAGAATCGTTTGCTTTCGGGCAAGGCAAACTCGGTGTCTTTAGTCCCAAGCTCTTTTTCCATCACTTTCTTCAAAATTGGAATGGCTTCGTTGTATCGAATAAATACATCGGCCCCTCGTTCAAGCAATGGCCTTTCGACCTTCGAGAGGATTTTCCCCTTGTCGTGGGTCGTTATAGTCGCATCCCCTTGACTATCCTTGTTCCACAAGAAGTAGCAAACTCCGCCTTTGATCTGAACGCCAGGAAATACATCAGATGAGTCCGGGAAGTCTTCAATTCGGCGCAATCGCTTGTCAGTAAGCATTTCATTGCGGAAATCATCCAAGCCTTTGCCTCCTGAGTACCAGCGGGCTGGAATGACCATCGAAATGAACCTTGGTTCAAGAGCCTTGGCTTGTTTAACAAAATGGTGATAAATGGGTTGAGCACTCGTTCCAGAGCCACCGTCATTAAGCTGATAGGGAGGGTTTCCAATAATTACGTCAAATCGCATGTTATCTCCATACATTTTGTTAATGTCACTTTGAATATCCCGACTATGGATAAAGGCATAAGCATGAGTTTCAAGATCCAGATTCCTCTCATATTCGCTTCTGCTTGACCCACAAAAACTGCACTTTGAGTTTTGCCAGTCATGTTCGAGGCGTTCAAACCAGATGTTTCCAGCGTCTGTGGCGAACGTGCGTGCAACAGAATGAATACCTCGGGCATCTTTGGAGCAGTAAAGACTTCGTCTCGCCAGGAGACTGGTTAACTCGGTTATGCCAATCCCAAATACTTGCTTTGTAAGAATATGGTCAACTCGTTCGGTGAGATCAGGGATCGCCTTAACAAGGCCAACGTTCAATCGCTTCACTATTTCACGCAGAAAAACCCCGGACTTCGTTCCCGGATCTAAGAACTTGATGTCCTTGTTCTCCCACATGTTTTCGCCGTAAATCTCTATCCAGGCGCTCGCCATAGTATCGAGCATCTGATTAGCGAAATCAGGGGGCGTGAAAACCTCATCATTCGAGAGGTTCGCAATGCAGGATAGGACATCGGGATTATGTGCCTTTAAGGCAAATGTAGCTTGATTCATGAAGCTAATTCCTCGACTGTTATTGGGCGATAAGTCTTGGTGGGGATAAATAATTCATGCTCCTCGAGATCTTCAAAGAGAGTACCTTCCAGCCCTCCTCTTTGAGTTAACGTATCGAAGCGGAAATCCCTCCTCTGGTATTTGCCGGTACCTAGGTATCCCCACTCGGGGAACTCGATATGGGCACCATCCGCACGTGTAAGCGTTATGGCATCCCCTTGCAGAATATTTGCCAGGAGGACCGCCTTGGCAGCCTTGCTCCATGGATCCTCGTCAGTAATTCCCATATATTCGTTATAAACAGCTAGCAGATTATCCCGGCACTCCTGAATGTTGTCCTCAAGCAATTCAATGCCGTATAGGCACATAACAGCGAATAGCGCCTGGTGCCTTCTTTCAAAATCGCTTTTTCCGTATTTTGTCTCCACGGTCCGGAGTTTTCGAGTAAGCACTGCAACAAGAAAGTTTCCGGATCCGCAAGCTGGTTCCAGGAATCGAGAATCTATCCGCTCGGTCTCGGCCTCGACCAAGTTCAGCATGTCCTCCACCATCCAACTCGGAGTGAACACTTCGCCGTGATCAATGACCCGCTTACGAGACTTGACCAAACCTTCGGGGTCTCCTGGGCGGACTAATTCGCCAACTAGGCCCTCGGATTCGGAAATGCTCACGGGATAACCTTACGCATGAGAGCTGACAATCTAGAAGACTTGACCAGCTGAGATTCAAAATGGTTTCTCACCGAAGTGGGGCGGGAATATGTCCGCCACTTTGCCCGCTTGCCCGCAGATTTGCCCTTAAATAAACCTTAAATCACTCTAACTCTTGCTAAGACTTCGACATAAAAGTTATGCGTACCTCGCACAGTTTCATGCGAGGCTCGCATACTAATAAGAAGAGTCGCCCTATAAGCCGGATGTGCCTGGATACTGTTGGGAAAGCTGAAATGTCCGCTGGTTTGCCCGTTAATTAAAGCAAGTAGTTGCAAAGACTCGAGCTTGTGAGTTTTGAAACTTACATTCCCGGGACAAAGACAAGACTGCCAGAATCAGTGAGCTCGTTTATTCTGATATCTCGATATGGAGCATAGTCATCTGAGTCGTACCACACCTCTGCCAAAGCCATGCTTGGGAAGCGCAGCACTGCTGACCAATTGCCTTTAAAAGTTCCTTCTTTGGTGACTGGAGTGTCAGATCCTGCAATCATCTCGATACCCCATTTTGCAAGGATCGGAAAGACATGCTGGGCATAGCGCTCCATGAACTCTGCTTGATTTGTAATGTTTATTTGAACTAGGCCATAGGCAGGCTTTATTTCTTCACTCATTTTCCGTATCTCCATCTGTGCGAATTGCAGGACGTTGGAACAGTAGGCTAGTAACTTGCATTTTGCAAGTGATGGTGTATCTTTAAAACCTGACCGTCACCAGCCCACATAGTTCGAAGGAGTCATCCAATGGCAAAAAAGGTTTTAGTAACAGGTATCACTGGATATATCGGACAGCATGTTGCTGCTGAACTTCTTCGCCAAAAATATGAAGTTATTGGAACAGTGCGCTCGCTATTAAAAGCTGAGAATACAAAATCTGCTCTCTCCTCGCTGCCCGGTGCATCCAACGTGAAGTATGTTCAAGCAGACGTACTTTCAGACTCTGGCTGGGATGAAGCAATGAATGAGTGTGATTTCGTCATTCATCTAGCATCTCCATTTCTCTTGGCTGAGCCAAAAGATGAGAATGTCATGATCACCCCCGCCGTTGAGGGCACGAAGCGAGTGATTAAGGCTGCAATAAAGGCAGGTATTAAAAGAGTCGTCCTCACATCGTCTGTGGTTTCAATGACTTCGGGCCGACCAAGTGGAACGTACGGGCCCGACTCATGGTCGGATGTAAATCAAAATATTGGTGCCTATGCAAAAAGTAAGACGTTGGCGGAGCGAGCTGCATGGGAAACCGTTAAGGGAAGTTCTACAGAACTTGTTGCCATCAATCCTGGTTTTGTCCTTGGACCATCTTTAGGAACTGCCGGTGACGGTACAAGTGAAGCAATGATTGCAAACCTCATTGGCGGCAAGCTGCCAGCCATTCCTGATATCGCTATGGGTATGGTCGACGTACGAGATATCGCCCGTCTACACGTTGCAGCATTAGAAGCTCCTAGAGCAGCTGGTAAGAGATTCATTGCTGCTAGCTCGCAACCAGTTGCCATGGCTTATTTAGTCACGACACTCAAGAAAGCAGGCTACAAAAAGGTGCCATCTCGCAAGGCGCCAAACTTTGCTATCAAGCTCATGGCTCTCTTTGACCGTGAAGCCAAGGGAATGGTCCCTAATCTCGGAGTAAAGATTGCTTACGATAATCACGAAACAGTGGAAATTCTTAATTGGAAGCCAACCCCTCTAGAGATAACCTTTACCGAGATGGCAGCAGCTATCTCTGAGTAAGGGGGCAGCGTGGCAAGTAAGAAGACAAGCCCTGTGGAATGGCGCTCTGAATGTCCCATTAGCTCTGGGCTAGACATTCTTGGGGATAAGTGGTCCCTGCTCATAGTGCGAGATCTGATCACCTATGGAACTCGCACGTACTCTGAGTTCTCTGAATCACCAGAGAGAATTTCTACAAATATTCTTGCTGAGCGACTGAAATTACTGACGGGCTTGGAGATCATTGAGAGAGTGGATGCAGAACGAAGTGCCCGCAATAATGCATACCAACTGACCAAGAGTGGGAAGGAACTTCGCAAAGTTCTTGAGGCTTTAGGAAGATGGTCTTACGCAAATATGCGAAAACTGCATCCAGATATAGTGAGTATTGACTAAATATCCCACCAAATTGTTGCCAAGTTTCTAATTGCGACTTTTGGCTGGAGTCGAAGGAACTCTAAGACTTCCGCTTCACGATCCTCAAGCAGGCAGAGTCTGATGCGTGAAAACTTGGCTTGAGACTCAAGATCCGACTCGGTTCTCATAGAGCCGTTCCAAAGCTCGAGATGGGCATCAATTCCCAGTTCACTCAGAACATCCATGAGATTTTCTGGTGTTGGATTGATCGGCCGATCAAGATTCCAGAAGTGCTTCCATAAAGGTGCTGCTGTAGTCAGAGGGTGAAGCTGCGGCATCTCAATAATGACTCTCTTGCGTGCATGTGCATTCATAGCAAGGAGAAAATCTTCTACTGGAGAGACGTTGTAAAGAACATGGTGTGTGGCAACAACATCAGCTGCTGGAACTGTATCTGCAAGTGCCGGCCAAAAGCCTTCATAGATTTCAGATGTTATTCCTCTTGATTTTGCAGATGAGGCAAACATTTCGAGCATTTCGGGTTGATGGTCAACTCCGATCACATGAGTTGCCGGAGGTACAACTGCAAAGGCCGCTATTCCACCACCGCAGCCAATATCTAGAATTGAGCCGCCTGGTGTTAATACTTCCCGAGCTCGCTGGTGCGAGATGGAATCTTCAATGACATCAGGAAGTCGAAACATCACTGGTGGGTGAATCCACGGATCTTCTGGGGCCTGGTCAAGAATTTCCTTTGGTATCGCCCAGGCAGCTAGGGACTCACGCCAGTAGTTACCGGCTTTAGTCTCCACTAGTTAGACATCACAAATAATAATTGTGTAATTGAAGTTAAGGACTTTGAGTTCATTACTAGGACCTACTTCCGAAGATTTTGGAGAAAATCCCAGGCTTTTTGGGATCATTCTGATGGCCCTGGCATTGTTCAGACTTCGGAATCCCCTTCATCACCTGCGAGATGTGCTGTCCGCAACCGGACCAAGAGGCCTTCCCGCATTTACGACAAGTGATTTTCGTGCACATTTAGATTTCCTTATCTCGATGATTTAGTCTAGTCGCTTAGACTGAATAGGAATCAACCACCGATCCGTCATACTTAACAAAATCAACTTGAGCCTTATCGGAGTCAGTCTTTACTCTCAAATAGCCGGAACCACCGATAACTTTGCCTGCGCCGTATCCATACTCAATTGCCGAATTTGTACCATCACCGGGATGACTTGGTTGTGGAAGAGTTTGATAAATCAGGCCATCCATCTCCTCTTTTACGTATAGATGATCGTGCCCCTTAAAGACAATAGAAACTCCATTATCTTTCAGCAGCTGATGGATTGGTTTGGCCCAACCAGGGCGCATTTTTGAGAATCCTTCGCTCCCGTCCATATTCTTTCCACCCCATTCATTGAAATTCGCAATATGAACTCCGCCACGAGATTGCGCATCCCCGACGAGAAGATGATGGATATAGACAAACTTGTGCCGTTCGGTTGAATTTTGAAGTGTAGAAGTCAACCAGTCGTATTGCGCCTTTCCCAGAGTCCATTGCCAACCATCAGCCTTTGGATTTGATGTCGTATAAGTGAAAGGATCCAAACCAATGTGTAGTACATCTGACTCCGAAAAAGCAAAGTAAGCGACCGGGCCGGTTTGCTCTGGGAAATACTCAGCACGATAGTTCTTAGTGTTGAAAGAGCTATACCCTAGTTCTCCATCGTGATTACCCAAGACAATCTTGAGTGGCATTCCCTTGAGCCGTTGGTAATAATTCTTCATCAGCACATACCGAGCCCGAATATTTGCTTCAGATTTATCTGCGAGTTTGTCGACCATGAAAATGTCACCAAGGTCGATCAAGAAAGATGCTCCAGAATTCGCTATCAAATCTAGCGTTTTGTTATATACATCGGCACTTGAATTCTCATCCATATGCGGGTCAGCTTGAATAGCGAAAAGAGAGGAAGTGCTCGCAGACTGAGTCGAAACTGCAATGGCAGAAGTCGCCAAATAACTCTTTCCACTGAGCTTGTACCTCAACCTAAAGAAATATTTGGTCCCTGGTTGCAGCCCCGTTACAGTCGTCGTGAATTGCTTGCTGATTGCAAATGTTGGAGTCTTCGATTCATATATACCAACTTTTTTTCCATACTCAAGATAACCGACTCCGGCGCTTGCAGCGGTTCCTGTAAAATGTAGAGAGGTGGAATTTAGGGCCTTATTTAGTTTGAGAGTTGGTAATACGGCAGCAAGGCCCGGAATCTCCGAAATCAGTGCAAGAAATCCCGATAGCAAAAGTGTTCGGCGTGACATTATCCATTTAGTCATAGTTGCTTAGCCTTGAATTCGTAGGAGTGGGCCACCTGCATATTCTTCCTATCGGAAGATTCATCCTGTGGCCTTGCGCTGAGGAAATACTCTACTTTTCCTAATGTAGGACCGACAGTTACTCGAACATGGCCAGAGTTAGGAGCTTTTGTTCCCGAGAGATAAGCGTTGTCATTAAACATGGTGAATGTATCGTCTGCTGGGTTAGGCATTGATTGATAGATCAGGCCGTCTCGCTCTTGGTGAACAAAGATGTGATCGTGTCCCTGGAAAAAGATGGTCACGCCATTTTTCACCATCAAATCGTGGATGGGTAGCTCCCAATTTGGACGCATCTCGGCAAAAGTTGAACTCCCCTTAGGGTCTTTCCCGCCCCATTCATAACTGGTTGAGACTTCTACTCCGCCTCGGCCCGTTCCCAGGACATGGTGAGCGAATACAAATTTATATTTGGCCTTACTAGTTTCTAACGTCTTTTTTAGCCAGGCATACTGGGTATCGCCGATTCCAATACTCCATAGGTCCGTAGTTTTTCCAGAACCTTTTCCTCCCTGGGCTGAGTCAGCACTCACGCCGGCGACATTATCGACCGGACTCTTTGAGTGCCAGTATGGGTCCAGCGTTACAAAGAGAGCATCCCCCCAGGTCCAGGAGTAATAGTCTCGAGGCTTTCCAACGAATGGAACGCTTTCTGCATCTGCACTATAAAAGTTGTTCGTATCTGGCAAAGGGAAATATTTGAGACGTGCGTTTCCTGCAAGCACGGCCGGATTATTCGCAGTGCCATCTAATAAATAGGCAGCAGCTTGTTCATGATTTCCATTAACCAAGAAGATTGGGATCGACTTAGCAACCGCACTCAGCCAATTTCGTTGAGTTGCATAGATATTCTCCACATTCGCAAGATTTGCCTGACCTTTTCCAATGAGAGGATCGATGCTGAAGTCGTCACCCAAGGTCACCATAAAATCGGGCTTTTGTTTTGAGATATTAGCGAGTGTTTGTACATATAAGTCGGCATTGAACATTTTGCCGACTCGTTCCGGATGGGAATCTCCCTGGACGACAAAGGTGAATGCAGAACCAGTTTTTCTCTGAGTAAAGAAGGAGTTAGTTTCTCCAATCGCAAATACAGCATCGCTGCCCGTCTTACTTCTCACTCGATAAAAGATTTGGGAATTTGCCTTGAGTGAGTTTATTTCAATGATTTTTGGCGTGAGTGCGCTCAGAAAAGTAGCGGGAGTCTTATAGAGAAGTGCTGTTGGCTTGTAGCCATATTCAATGTAGCAGTTGGCAGAGTTTCCAGCTATAAGACTTAAAGCGATCGATGAATTTGTTGGTCTTCCAATCACTGTATTGATATTGGACAAGCTGGCCCCGAATGCCTTGCCACCTACCAAGGAATAAGCAAGGGAGAGCGCCCCAGCTTTGAGAAGGCTTCTGCGTGTGAACTCTTTCATGGTCGTTTACCTCGTTACTCGTTGGAAAACTTGTTGAGTCGGAGCTGCGGTACCGACAGTCGTCTGGATGGTAACTGTGGCAAGTGTTGCGATGTAATCAATCGTGGTCGTCTCCCCACTAAGTGAGTAAGTCAGAATGAAGTGTCCATTTCCAAGATTCTGACATGAAGTGATAGTGGCTCCACGGAGTGGAGGTTGAGGTGGCCTAAAGGCATGTGTTGAGGCTTGCGGATCTACCTGTCCATCCTTTTGAGAGACAACGCCCTTAAAGCCACCATTTATATACGGGTAGGAGGAAGTTCCGTGATAGTGATAACCGAACTTTTTGTAAGTGTGGCCGTTCAAGGAATCCAATTTATTCATTGGGGATCCATCTGGTTCAAGAGCGCCATAAATTGCGAATCCATCTAAGGCATACCCAATTGGGTTCCGTGCTCCGACGGTACTCTGCAAGTGCAAAGGTGCAGTGTGATAGTGGTAATCATCCGCTTGTCCGCAGTGTCCCCCAAAGTCATCAAGCTCTCCAGCAAGGAATGCATCTTCGCCTCGGTTATTCAGGGCATTAAAGATGGGAATTCCATTTGCTGCAATAGCTATTGCACCTCGCAAGAAGTTTCCAACATTGGGAATGGGCATGGATGCTAAGACTGGCTTAATTGGTAATGACCATGCATTTGATCCTGTGTAAGGCTGTGGTGTCGGAATCTGTTCCTGCCAACTCTTAATTCCCACCATCATTTGATGGGCAGGAATGCCATTGGATTCAATTAAATAATACTTAGCGCCCTTAGTTACTTTGACGGTCGACGCAAAGGCACTGAATCCGGGAAGCTTTACTGCTTGAGTCGTTGCGGCAAATGCAACGAAATCGCCGAGTGTGGCAAGTCCAATTCCCAGCCCTAATCCCTTGAGAAGAGACCGGCGATCCATCTTTGATAAGTGCCGTATTTCGTGATCATCATGGTGTTCTAGGGACATTTGTCGCTCCGTTCGGACGTGAGTAGATCACATTGAGAGTTGCCTGACCCAGGGTTATCTTTGAAATAGCGGCAAGAAGATTTGCCCGAGTTATGGATGCTGATGTTTGGCCCAAATTCGCTGATCGAGATAAGGCATAGATCGAGAATGTGTATTTCTTAGGTCCAGGTCCTTGAGAACAAGGTGGCGCATATCCAATATTGGGGTTTTCGCCGTTCCCTCCAACTTGGCCGATATTTAAATTACCTTGCGCAAGTTTGGAAACCTTTGCGGGAATGTCCCAAATGCTGAAGTACCAGTGATCGGGACCATCCTTAGGAATCGTGAACATGGTAAGAGCAAAGTATTTCGTTCCCTTTGGGGCATTCTTCCATTGAAGTGGTGGCGAGATGCTTTCACCGTCGCAAGTGAAGGTGGCTGGAAGATTGCCCATTTCTGAGACCAAAGGACTACTTAAAGTAAAAACAGGAGTTGCCGCCCATGATGATGTAGTTTGAAGTGCCAAGCAGGTAGCTACTAGTAATACCAATCTCCTGCGCATGGGCCTAGCGTTCCAGAAAATTCCTTAATTTAGGCTGTGAGTTTCTCAAAAGCCACTGCTAAGACGTAATCGCTTTGCCCGCAGAATTGCCCGCATGACCGCAAAATTGACCGTTAATTAGGACAAATTCACTCTAACTATTGCAAAGACTTCGACATAAAATTTATGCTTGCCTCACACGGTTTCATGCGAGGCTCGCATATTAAAAAGAAGAGTCGCCCTATAAGCCGGATCCTGTCCTTCGCTTTCGCGAATGGGGCACCATCCATCTAGTCGCGGGATTACTCGCGCGATCAAGCGACCTACCTGATGACTCGGGCGAGCAACCC
>Ga0208507_1000870_pt1 | contig 18041 bp, 11 predicted proteins | sample CryBogCBH12Aug01_FD_184626 | JGI IMG/M metagenome (GOLD analysis project Ga0208507, IMG submission 184626) | Freshwater microbial communities from Crystal Bog, Wisconsin, USA - CBH12Aug09.1 (SPAdes) (version 2) | ecosystem: Environmental > Aquatic > Freshwater > Lake | place: Crystal Bog... | reverse complement strand
GCGCCCCGACAAACTGCTCTTCACCAAGAGCGCGTTTGAAACCGTCGAAGCCCGTCTCAACAAGGAATAACATGAACGCTTTCGAAATCATCAAAACCGTCCGCCTGACGGAAAAAGGCACGCGCCAGGGCGAGAAGTATAATCAATACACCGTCGTGGCCGATCCGCGCGCGAACAAGACCCAGATCCGGCAGGCCGTGCAGGAACTGTTCAAGGTCAAAGTCACCCGCGTGAACACCATGAACGTCCGCGGCAAAGCCCGCCGCAAGCGCACCGCGCAGGCCGGTGTCACCAACGCCTGGAAGAAGGCCATCGTCACGTTGAAAGACGGCGACAAGATCAGCCTGACCTGAAATCAGTTTTGAAACGCAAAACGCGAGGTGATTTTCACCTCGCGTTTTTTTTGCTTTGACGGAATGAATCAGGTCAGTGGCCGCTACTGCTGCCGACTTTCAATGGTTCTGCACCGGTGGCTTTGAACGTCACCACCAGCAGCGTCAGCAGCGCCGCCAGCCCCATGCTCGCGCCGCCGAGGACGAGCGCATTCATAGGTTCGCTGTGCAGGAAGGTTTTCAGGATATAGCCCAGTAGGCTGGAGGCGGCAATCTGCGGCAGGACGATAAATAAATTAAACATTCCCATCATCACCCCGACTTTTTCCTTGGGCAACGCCGGCGCGAGCATGGCGTAAGGCATGGAGAGGATGCTCGCCCACGCGATGCCCACGGCGGTCATGGAGAGCAGTAGTTGATGTTTGTCCGCCATCAGCGGCACGGACGCCAAGCCCAGCGCGCCGACCGTGAGGCAAAGGACGTGCATCAGCTTCGGCCCGGTGAACCGCGTGCCCCACAGCAGCACAAACGAGAACAGGAAACACACGGCGTTGTAGGCGGCGAAACAAAAACCGGACCAAGCGCCGGACGCTTCCAATTCTGGTGAACCGGGCGCGGCGTGAAAAATATTTTTCGCGACGGCGGGCGAGAAATAAACCCACATGGCAAACATCCCGATCCAAGTGAAGAATTGCACAAGGCCGAGTTCCCACATCCGGCGCGGTAAATGAAACACCAGCGCGAAGATGTCGCCGAGGCCGAGCGTCCAGTCGAATTTCCGCGCGCGGATTTCCTTCAACTCCGCGTCGCTCGGCGGATATTCCTTCGTGCTGAAGACCGTCCACAGCACCGCGCCCATGAAGGCCACCGCGCCGATGTAGAACGAGAGTTTGACGGATTGTGGAATGTGGCCATTGCCACCGGCATCCGCCGCGAGGCCAAACCAGTTGGTCATCATCCACGGCAGCGCGGACGCGATGGTGCCGCCGAGACCGATGAACAAAGATTGAATCGCGAAGCCCGACGCGTTTTGTTCCTCCGGCAAATTGTCCGCGACGAGGGCGCGGAACGGTTGCATGGAGGCGTTGATGGTGCCGTCCAAAACCCAGAGCAGCCCAGCCGCCATCCAGACGGACGGACAGTTCGGCATCAGCAGCAGCGCAAGTGACGCGAGCACCGCGCCGCCGAGAATGAACGGACGCCGCCGACCGAGGCGCGTCCAGCAGCGGTCGCTGGTTTGCCCGATGAGCGGCTGGATGAGCACGCCCGTGACCGGTGCGGCGAGCCAGAGCAACGCGAGCTTGTCGGGGTTCGCGCCGAGGTAGCCGTAGATGGCGCTCATGTTCGCCATCTGCAAGCCCCAGCCGAACTGGATGCCGAGAAAGCCGAAGCTCATGTTCCAAATCTGCCAGAAACTTAAACGGGGTTTTTGCATGATGACGAAGGTCAGGTTTGGCGATGGATGGAAAACAAATTATTTCACTGGCACGGCGGGCGTGGCGCGATGATAGATGCGCCATTCAAAACCGTTCAAGTGAAACGTCGGCAGCGGCCCGCCGTCGGAGTTCTCCGCGCCGTTAATTTTCACCGGCGTGAAGCCCGCGACGTTTTTCAAGTCCGCCTTGCCGATGAGAGCGCGGTTGGACAGGTTGATGACGACGAGAAATTCATCCTGACTGTCGCCGCGAATGAAGGTGACGAGCTTGGTCTCGTCGGAATTGCGGAGCCAGAAAACATTGTCGCTGCGCAGGGCAGGGGATTGCTTACGAAGCTGGATGAGGTCGTGATAAATGCTGCGGAGCGGTGGGCGCTCCTTCGGATTCCAAAAGATGTTCAGCTTGTCGAACAGCGCGGGGTCGCCGGATTCGGTGGCGTCGCCGACTTCCATGCCGTTGTAGAGCAGGGGCACGCCGTCGAGCGTGAACATCAGCGCGGACGCGGCGAGCGCGCCGTTGACACCGTAGCGGGCGACGGCGCGGGCTTCGTCGTGGTCGTCGGAAATTCTCATGTGCAAGGCGTGGCGCGGGAACTGGCGGCGGCTGTCTTCCCACGACTTGCGCAGCTCGATGGCGGGTGCGTTGTGGAGCAGCACGTTGTTCATCGTGGCGAGCAGCGGCCACGAGTAATCAAGGTCGAACGCCTTGACGAGCAGTTCCGGCTTGCTGGCCTCGGCGAGCATCATGATGTCGGGCTTGACCTGCGTGAGTTCTGTGCGGACTTGTTCCCAAAAATCCGTCGGCACCATGTAGGCGACATCGCAGCGGAAGCCGTCCACGTCCGCCTCGGTGAGCCAATACTTCAGCATTGCAATCATATAAACGCGGAGGGCGGCGCTGTTGTAGTTCAAGCCGGCGACATCCGTCCAACTCGGCACGGGCGGAATGACGTTGTGCTGGACGTCCTGCTTGTAAAAATCCGTGTTCGTCATCATCACGCTGTCCCACGCGGTATGGTTGGCGACGAGATCCATAATCACTTTCATGCCGCGCTGGTGCGCGCCAGCGACGAGTGCCTTGAAATCGGCGAGCGTGCCGTAGTTCGAATCAATGGCGTAGTAATCGCGGATGGAATATGGACTGCCGAAGTCGCCCTTGCGGAACTTGGTGCCGATGGGATGAATGGGCATCGTCCACAGCACGGTGACGCCGAGGTCTTTCAATTCGTCGAGCCGGGCAGTGACGCCGGCGAGATTGCCGGCGGGCGAAAAGTCGCGCGGAAAGATTTCGTAGATGGTGCCGCTCCGCAGCCATTCGGGCGACGGGCGGGCGTTGGCCCCGGAAACATTGGCGTCCGCGCGGGCGCTGAATGAAATTAGGCACCCGGCGGCGAACGCAGCGAGGCCTTTGGTCAGTTGTTGAAACTTCATAAGATTTTAATACCCTTTCGTTCCTTGTGCCCGCAACCGCACGAAGATGCGACGCGAGACTGGAGATGACAACGTCAAATTAATTCTGCGGTGTGTGCTGGGCAAACCAAGCTTGATCCGCCGCGTTGGAGTATTTGGCATCGGCGACATAATTTCCCGAGCGGGTAACTGGAATTACGCCCATGCGCATCTTATACATTTCCGAATGGCCGTCGGCGAAGGAGATGCCGCTGGCTCCGCCGTGGTTGCTGCCGGGCAATTCCATGAACGTGCTCGCGGTGGGATTGAAATAAAGCGAGCCGTCATCAATGCTGTCCGGGTGCTGGTCGGTGAAGAGCCAGGAATCGGTGGGCGACGGCGTGTGAAAATCAGAGGCTTTCTTGACGTTGTAAAACCAAGACTGGCCGGCATAATATTTAATACCTGCGCCAATGGCCGCGTTCATGGCGCAACTGCGGACGCGGTAGTTCCAGCCGGCCCCGCGCTGGGCATCACTCAAATAAGTATCCGCCGCACAATGATAGATACCAACGGATTTGGAGACGTAATCCCCCAGCGAGGACAACTGGCTGTTGATGATGAATTGGATGTTGGTGTTGTATTGATCCACGCCCCAAGTCATATACATATTTGCGTTCTGGGAACAATAAACCCAACTGTTGGGCAATCCTTGAGCTTGCGCGGTGGTGGCAAACCGGTCGGTGTTATAGGCCAGATTATCGTTGTTGTCGTTGGCATACATATGCCAGGCCAGCGTGAGTTGCTTGTAATTGTTAAGGCAAGAAATGGCCTGCGCCTTCTTCTTGGCGGCGGCGAGCGCCGGGAGCAGCATCGCCGCAAGAATGGCGATGATGGCGATGACGACAAGCAGTTCAATCAACGTGAATCCGCCCCCGGATTTTCTGGCTTGCTGGTGGTTGATGGTTTTCATGTTTTTTATCCGCCCAAATCCGGCCCGGCACCGTCATGATGCCGGGCCCGATTGATAGTTATTATTGCGGGGTCGGCCACATCCGGAAAAACTGGGCCCCGCTGCTCATCGGCCAGTTGGTGCTGCCCACCCCACCCGATCCACTCACATTCTGCCAGACTGGGTTGGCGAGGTTGGTGCTGGATTGCAAAAGCACGCCGGCGAAGCCGAGCCAGTTGAGGGGCAGATGACCTGCCGAGGGGTTGCCCAAGGCGATGCCATAGAGCGGTTCCGTGGCGGCAGCGGAATTAGTCCGCTGGACACCAAATATGTCGGTCGGGAAGTTGTAAGTGCCGCCGCTGCGGACGTAGCGATGATGGTCGTTGTTTGCGGAAGCCTCGTTGTCACAGTTCGTCAAAAAGGCGCTGTTGTTGTGATAGATGCCGTATTTGTAATTTATCTGATAAGAATGACCCGCCGGGATGGTGAAGATGTTGGTAAAATGCTGACCATCGCCGGAATCCTGAAGCATAAAGCTGGGGCCGTTGGGGTTGCCGGGGCCGTAGTCGTTCACGCTGAACGTGGGATTATAGAAACTGGCATCGGTCCAGAAGTATGCGGGGGTGTTATTCGGATAACTATTCCAAGCCGGCGTCGCAAAGTCGCCGTTGATGACGACGGAATCATGGGCCGTGTCAAACGGAAAGCCATAAACATCCACTGCGCCGGTCATGTCCACCGTGAAGGTCACGGTGGTGGGCACCAGCACCACCTGATTGGTATTCAAATTATTCCAAAAGACCACCGGCAAGGTTTGTGCGGTGGAACCCAGCAGGAACGTGCGGTTGCCCGAAATGGTTTCATAGTTGGTGGCGGTGCTGCTGGTGATGACGAATTTATATTGTTCACCCGCGCCCGGCTGGTTCCGATCCAGATAAGTGCCGGTGTAGAGGTGCGTATTGCCACCGCTGGGATTATTGGTCAGGATGAAGACGCCCGTGTTCCAAACGTTGGTCTGAAAAGAACCTGCCGCACTGACGGTGTCGCCGCTGCCGGGATTGAACGTGCCGGAAACAATCGGCACGGTCATGTCCACTTGAAACGTGATGGGCGTTGAATAAATGTTGCTGACGCCGTTGAAATAGGCCAGTGCGAGCGTGGCAGAGTTGGTCGGCGTGACGAGGCTCCGATCGGCGCCAGATTCATAGTTGTTATTGGCTCCATTCACGATGACGTATTTGTAGCCGAACACTGTGCTGGGATAATTGTAAATCGTATAGCTGCCGGAGTAGATGTTTGACTGGGCGCTGGCCGGATTGTTAGTCAGGATAAAGCCGCTCGACCATCCGCTCGGCGTTTGGAAACCGCCAAACACTTCAATCTGGTCGCCGTTGGCAGGGTTAAAATTGCCAAGATAAGCTTGCGGCCCCATATCAATCCGGAACTGAACGACATTCGTCGAAGCGCTGGGGCTGGCGGCCACGTTGTTGAAATAAACCACCGGCAAGTTCTGGCCGCCGGATTGCAGCGTGAAGGTGCGGTTAGGATCGTTTTCCCAACTGTCACCATGGGCAACGCTGTAAAACTTGAATTTGTAGGTTTCGGATGTGCCGAGCAAATTGGCGTCCTGATAGGTGCCGGTGTAAATATTGGCATTGCTGCTGGACGGGGTCAGTTGCAAGGAAGCGGCCCATGGCGTGGACTCGAAAGAACCGGCGGCATAAACCGTATCGCCACTGGCTGGAACGAAAGCTCCGGTGGCGATTTGCTCGGTCATGTCCACGTTGAAAGTTACCGGGTAAGTTACCACGACGGCGGGATCAAAGATGTAAGTGCCGTAAGCAGTTTGGGTGAATGCATTCCAACCATCACCAAAAGCAGTGGTATCATTACCGGCAATTGCCTCACTGTTGCGATAGCCCGAGCCGCTGGCCACCGAACCAAAGATTCTGATGGTGGTGGTCGTTCCCGGTGTCAGTCCGATATCTGTGACAGGTATGGTGAAGGTGAGGGGGCTGCTGCCTGTGCCAGTAATATAGGTGAAACTGCCATTGCCACCGTTAGCCAGCTTATAAAGGCTGGTGTAGCCATCGCTGAATGACACAGCATAACTGGGCCTGAATCCGCTGGTGAATGTCATCACGCTTTGCCCCGAACCACTGTAACCAGAAACGGTGGAATGCCCACCATCACTGGCATCCTGAAACCCGGAGGTGTCGGCAAATCCCGTTGCGCCGGTGTCAATAAAAAGTGCAAGTCCATTGCCGCCTAGATTTCCACCCGTCGGTGTTATGGTGAACGTGATGTTAGTGCCATTATCAGTGATGGTCAGCGTGCCGGTGCCGACATGGCCGCCCCAGTCGGTGCTACCATTGCCGGCGTAGTTGGTGGCTTGCGCCGGGCTGGCTGCCAGCAGCAGAACGGCGGCGAGCGCGGTAGCAAGCAGGGTTAGTTTCGTTTGGGTATTTTTCATGACGAGTGGGGACAAGGTGGTTGTCATTAGTTTCATAGGGTGCTGACAACCTACCACCGCCCGCCAGTTCTGCCATCGCATCTTTGTGCGGTTAGCCGTGCAGGTATTTTACCACCGCCTCCGTGCGCGAATGCACATGGAGCTTTTCATACACCGTCCGCACATAGCTGCGCACCGTGTCAATGCTGATGCTCATGCGATCGGCAATTTCCTTGTAGGCGTAGCCCTTGGCGAGCTGATCGAGAAATTCCCGTTCTGCCGGCGTCAATTTTGCCAGCCCGGAATCCTGCGTGGCCGGTTTGGAAAAAAACTGCACCACGCGCCGCGCCAGTTGCGGCGACATCGGTGAACCGCCTTCAAACACATCGCGGATCGCTTCGAGCAACCGCGCGGACGCCGTGCGTTTCAGCAGATAGCCGCTCGCCCCGGCGCGCAGGGAATTGAACAGCGAGTCGCTGTCCTCATAAACCGTCAGCATCAAAAACTGCACCGCTGGCTGCGCGGCCTTGAGCTGGCGCACGCACTCGTAACCTTTCATGCCGGGCAGGTTGATGTCCATGAGCACCACGTCCGGCAGCAGCTTGGGAATTTCTTTCAGCGCCGTTTCGCCGTTGGCGTATTCGCCCATGAGCTTAAAGCCGGGCGCGCGTTTAATGAGCGCAGACAGGCTGCCGCGAATGCCTTCGTCATCATCCACAATGGCTACTTTGATTTGCATAGCTTTGGAAGTGGTAGGGCCGGTTCAGTCGGGGAAATTCACGCTGAATTCCACGCGCGTGCCTTTACCCGGTTCGCTGGTGACGTTCAATTGGCCGCCGACCGCCGCCGCGCGTTGGCGCATATTTTCCAAGCCATTATGCTCGCCGTTTGTCGTGGTTGCCCCGGTGGCAAAACCTTTGCCGTCATCCGCGATGACGATTTTTAATTTCTCGCCCTCAATCAAAACCTGCAACATCACCACGCTGCCGCCGGCGTGTTTCAGCACGTTGGTCAACGCCTCTTTGACGATGAGGAAAATGTTATGGCGCACGTCCGGCGGCAGGGCGCGGGCCGGCAGGTTCGCCGGCAAATCCTGCCGGCAACGGATGGGGCTGTCCGCGAACTGCTCGTTCGCAAAATGCGCGATGTAGTCCATCAAACTTTGCAGCGTGTCGCTGCCGGGGCGCACGGCCCAGACAATTTCCTCCAGCGCGCGCACCGACTGGTCGGCGGCGTCCGCGAGTTTGCCGGCGTGGATTTCCACCTGTGCCGGATTGTCCTTTTCCGCGCGCAATAATCCGCCGAGCAGCGAAATCTGCGTCAGCGCCGAGCCAAGTTCATCGTGCAAATCCATCGCGATGCGGCCGCGTTCGCGTTCCAGCGCGTGGGCCTGTTCGGCGCGCTGAAGCTGGAGCCGGAATTTTTTCCGTTCCACCACCCGCACGGTGGTGCCGACCGCGATGAGCAGAAACACCGCCAGCGTGGAGAAGAACCACCATTGCTGCCAGAACGGCGTCACGATGAAATCTTCAAACGCCGTCGCCACCGCCATGTCGCTGAACGTCCAGCCTTCGCCGCCGCCGCCGTGGCGCAGCCGGATTTGATTGAACGTCGCCTTCGCGCGAAATTGCGTGGTCAGCAAAGTCAACTGGCCGTCCTCCGTCATGCCCGGCGTCAAATCGGGATCCATCCACACCGTCACCAGATCATCGCCGCCGGGAACGAACTGCACCTTGAACACAATCGTCCGCACGATGCCTTGGCGCGGCAGTTCGTAGGCGAGAAACTTGCCCGGCTCGTAGGATTCCGGATTGGCGGAGCGCAGATCGAAGTCGCCGAAGACCTTGTTATATTCGCCCGTCTCCTCCGTGTTGAACGCGCTGTAAGCCCACGCCTTGAGCGAATTGCCCACGCCCAATTTCTCGTTGTCATCCTCGAAGAGCTGAAAGCCGCCGTAATACTCCTCTTTGCTCACGTCCGAAATCGGGTTCACGCGGAACTTGAAATACAGCGCGCCGCTGTCCCGGAGCGTCCGTTTTACCGCGCCGCCGAGGATGTCCTGGCCTGCGCCGTTTTCATGCACCGTCACCGGGCCGGGCAAACTCCACAGGATGGCCGCACGCAGCGGCAGGCCGAATAAAACCGTAAAAACCATCAATGCAAACGCCGTGAACCAACGGGACGAGGAGGAGTTCATGGGAAAAACTATATCGCCGTCCCGCCAGCCACACAAGCGGACAGCAAATAATTTCCCCGCATATTTGTGCGGTGCTTTCTGGAAACCAAATAAAGTTAAGTGCCCCTTTTAAGAATGGAGCGACCGGTTCCAAAGTTTGAGTCGCGCCGACGCTGCGTCGTCACCGGTTGCAAAATTATAAACTACCGGTCGGGCGCAATCTTCATCCGTGCTTAAGCAATTCGTTTGTCGGTTCAAACCAAGCACTTCCGGTTTCAAGCAATGCGGTTGCCGGCTTAAACCATCGAGCCGCCGGTTCCAGCAATGGTCTCACTGCATCAAACAATGCCCTTGCCGGATGAAGCAATGCGGCCGCCGGGTCAAACAATGCACCCGCCCGTGCCAGCAATCGAGTCACCGGCTCAAACAATGACCGCGCCGTTCCAAACAATGGATGCGCCGGGTTGAACAATGCTCTCGCCGTTTTGAGCAATGCCTTAAAAATGTGCAACTTACGCATAAAACGAGAACTTCACGAACTATCCGACCAATTATGTAGGTGACGACGTGAGGAGTCTCAAAAATACTTCCGATTCGCGCCTCGTCACCTCGTCACCTATCAGGCTTTGAAAAAAAACTTTGCTGCCACCAATTAGTGCGACGGATTTATTAAAGTTGTCATCCTTATACAAATGCCATCGCCAATAACCAACCTGAATAATTTATTGTTGACTTCATTTGTGATCGGTTCAATGTGGCGACCGAAACAACCGGGTAAAACTCCATTAAAATTATGAACCTCGAACTCACGAATCAGATTAAAATGGTCGGCGCGTGCCTCACCGTCGCCAACGACAAAAACTATCAACCGGTCTGGAAAGGCCAGCCGCCGCTGGACTTTGACACCGACCTCACGCAGCTCGGCGTGGACTACGAAGCCGTTTTGCAGGAAGACGCTTTGGCCGACGGCGCCACCGGCGGGGCCGGCGATGCCAAGGCGCTCGCGGAAACCACTCTGGAAAATGCCGCCTTCATTCTCGCCCGCGCGCTCTGCAATCATTTCACCAAGACCGGCAACCTCGACAATCTCGGCAAGGTGGATTTCACCAAGACCGAGATCGTGCGGCTGCGGAATCAGGATTTGGTGGACCAGTCCACCGCCATCAGCAATCTCGCCATCGCTACGCAGGGCGAACCCGGAGCCGCCGGACGCGGCGTGACGCCCGCCCGCAGCGCGGCCCTCACCGCCGCCATCGCTGGTTTCAAGGCCGTGATGAACCAGCCGCGCGGACAGGTGGTCAACCGCAGCACGCTGAAAAAGGAAGTCGCCACCGACGTGGCCGCGCTCGTCAGCGACGTGGCGGCCATGGACGACTTGGTGATGCAGTTCGACGGCACGGATGCCGGCAAACGCTTCATTGCCGCGTGGCAACAAGCCCGCATGATTGTGGACACCGGCGGCGGCCATAGCAGCACCCCGGCCCCGACGCCTGCGCCGGCCACGACGCCCGCGAAATAACTTGTAAATTTCCAGCGGCAGCCGTAAAAGCCATGCCGCCAGAAGAAAAAAGAAACAGAAAAAACAACAAACACATATTTGCGTAGCTTTTGGCTACGGGGCTGTCCTAAAACCGCTAATTTTTCCCAGCCATTCCAGAAACCAAGCCGCCACTCGGCGCGGCTTGGCGTGCTTTCTGGAAGGGCGCTTAGCGGTGCCTAGGACAGGGCGCGTTGAGTCGCGCCCTTTAGTTCCGGGACATGGTTCGCAGAGAACGGGAATAAAATGAAAGACATTAAACAGGTAGTATTAATTGGGGCGGGTCTGTTCGTATCGCTCAATCTGCTTCACGCCACACCCCTGCGGTCATCCACCACCGCCGGTTTGTCCGCGCTGGTGGCAGCGGTTTCACAAACCGAACCTATCCCCGCCGAGGAAGTGCCGCCAGTCGGCACGTTTTATTCCGCGCAAAATCCCGGCAGCGCGCCTTTCCCTTTCAACTTCCAAGCGCTCCCCGCTTGGAACCTCGGCAATGGGATGTGGCTGTTGGATGATTTAGATGCTGACATGGTTGCCCAACGGTCAACCATGAGCCGAGCCATAAGCATGGGTGCGCCGATGCCGGGCGATGGTGGCGGGGACAGCGGCGGCGGTGATGTCACCAACAATTATGTTTCCTACACTTGGGACACCAACCAGCTTTGGCTGGCAATCTCGAATGTGAGCAACAACACCACCTTTGCGAATCTGCATAACGGGACGAATCAAGTTTATGCGATTTGGGGCACGACTAATTTGGCGACCCCGTTTGCCAGTTGGAACGTGGCAACGGAAGTGTGGCCGACGGACACGAACTGCCAACCGTTCACGGTGCAAAATTCAAACTGGCAGGATTTGTTTTTGCGGGCAGAAGATTGGACGGGGATTGATAGCGATGGCGACGGCATCCCGGATTGGTGGATTTGGAAATACTTCGGCGACCTTTCGGAAACGGCCACCAATCTGGACGCGAACGGCAACACACTATTATATGACTACACGAATAGTTTTGTTCCCGCTGTTTTCACCTTTACCGGGGTTGAGGTGGCAAATAACTATGTCAGTTCCACGCCGGCCCCGGTGCAACTGGACGTGACGGGGAATCCGTATTACCTCGCCACGCTGGTGGATGACAATAATTTTTCTAATGCCGTTTGGAATGTTTATAGCGGCTCCACGGTTTCCGTAAATCTTGGCCTGACGGAAGGCTGGCATGGGGTATGGCTTGGCTTGCGCGGTCATGGTGATGATGTTTCCGCCGCCGTCTGGCAATGGAAACGCTTGAAACTGGATTTTACGCCGCCAGTTTTAGTCATCACCGGGCCAACGAATGGCACGGCGGCTGTGCCGCTGATTCAACTGCAAGGCTACAGCCCGGAAGCGTTGGGCAGCATCAGTTACGATTTGAGCAACGCGGCGGGAACGGTGACCAACCAGCAAGTGCTGGTGTTGAAACAGTTTTATGACCCGACCACATTTGAGTTCACGACGAACACCTTTCAGGCGTTTGACGTGGGGCTGACCAACGGCATGAACACGTTCACGCTGCACGCCACGGACTTGGCGGGCAACGTAACGACGCTCGTCACCAATTTTACTTTGGACTACTCGGCCAAGACCAACCCGCCCTTGGTGCAGCTTGCGTGGCCGCAGAATGGCGACCAAATCACGGGCAGCAATTTCACCTGCCGTGGCTGGGTTAGCGACCCGACGGCGACTGTCACCATTCCCCTCGTGTTCACCAACGGTGATACCAATGTGTTTGCCGGAGGGATTTACACCAATGTCTATTCAGGTTCGGTCGGCAGAAACGGAAATTTTTGGATTTACGGTCTGCCCTTGAGTCCCGGCACCAACCACTTCTCGGTTTTGGTGCAAGACGCGGTTGGCAACACCTCGGTGACGAATTTCACCGTTTCCCAAAGCAATCTGGTTTTGACGATGGATCCGGTGACACCTGATTCCCAGCTATGGCAACCAGCGGTAAACGTGACGGGGCATATTTCCGATGCCAGCATGGCCATTTGGGTGAACGGAGTGAAAGGCCATAATAACGGCGACGGCACTTGGTCGGCCAATAATGTGCCGGTCAACAAAGGTGGAACGGCCAATTTTGACATCACCGGCTATACCACTGACGAACGCCAACCGGACGGTTCGTATGGCAACTAAAAGGAATTAACCGCCATGAAAACCCATAACATTCTTCTTTGTCTCATGCTCGGTAATAACTTGGCCTTTGCCGCCACGCCTAAAACCAGCACCAGTGCGGACAAGCCGGATCGTCTCTGCCTCGAAAATTATACGGTTGATGCAAGCGGCACTATCTTCCGCTTTGATCACGATTACGACCTGAACGGAAATTCGGTCGGCTCGGCGTGGGAGGACCGGTCATCCACGCTGTCCGGCGGCTGGACGAACGGTGTGGGCGGCACGGCAAGCTGGGATTGGAAGGATGTCTTCGGTTCTTACCCGCCCGGCACGGCGTCCACAAACTATGCGTGGGTGGACTCCATTTACGACCCCGACGGCTTGGAAACCATCATTGACGCGAGCGACGACGACCTTGATAGCGGGTTTGCCATCAGTCAGGAACATTGCGACCTCGGCGTCCCCGTGGTGGACAACACCGGTTCCTATACTTATCCGTATGACGCGAGCATTGGCAAATCGGATCATGTGGACATCATCCAGTTCGGCACCCGCCACGCACAGGCGGGGATGACGTTGCAGACCGGCGGCCGGTCGGGTTCTAAGCTGCAAAATTTGTTTGGCTTCAACGGTTCGGCCACACGGATGGTCTGTTCAAAATTACCGCCGCCGTTTTCTAGTTTCAACAATCCGCCGCCGCCCGTGCCGCCCATTTCGCGCGACGCCATCTACATCAACAACGTGGGCTACCTGCCCGCCACTGGCACCAAATACAAGGTATTGCCAGACGACGCCACCCTTGACGTTACCCCGCAGGTCAAGGGCGTGGATTATTTCACCTTCAGCGAGGGCGAGCAGAAATATAAATCTTATTTTGATTTGTATGTTGAGCAAGCCAGCCCAGGTTATAGTTTTCTACCTTACGGCCCCAATTATGTAGGTCACGCATCTTGGAGTTTCAGAACCGAAGCACCGAGCGATGCGCTGCAATATATCTCGACAAACTTGACCGCATACTTGAATCATTCTTGGGGATTCTTTCCAGGTCCAAGTGGTTCAATTTGCAGCAGTGCCCCCGGCCAACTCAAAAGTGATAACGCGAATTCCGGTTCAAATATACATAGAAGGTTTTATATTGGCTTTTCGGGATTGCTTAACGGTCTTTTGGTGACGCGCGGAATGGATTTGTCACCACCAGCCTATTGTGTCACTGGGTTTAATTGCGTTTCTGGTGCCAGATATGCTGGATTTGCGGCTGGTGTTTTTGGGCTTCCAGCGGATCAAACTCCGCAAAACTTTGGAATTACCCTTATACAAATGTATCCTCCAATTTTGTCTAGCGACCCCTTTGATGACGAAGCTGATATATTCTATTCGTCCGCACCATATTGAAACCATCTTTTTTTATGAGCACCATGAAACCTGATTCCAAATTCAAAGAGATCTTCTTGATTGTAAAAAGCGGCATCATCGGCGCGCTCACGCTAACTGGCATTTGCATGATTTTATTTCTGATAGGCTTTGCGGTCAGGGGAGAATTTATCGCCCATCTTTATCAAAAGACATTCGCCAAATGCTCATTCGTGGGCTTTTTGATTACCACCAGCGGCTTGGGATTTATTTTAGGCATCATTGCCAGACGCCGTTTAACCATGAAGAATGAAATTATTTTGATCGCCGCCATTTCAGTTCCATTGATTATCGGCGCATGGTTCCTCAATGCAGTTGGCATGCGCGTGTCCGTCCCTCATTCACTGAAATTGTCAGATTGCTCCAATAGTGTGGTGAACATTCACCTCAAAGTTCCAAGCGGACATCGCTATCAACTTGACTTGATTGTTTCGGACACGCAATCAACACCAAATGGTGCTATAAATTCACTCTGTAAATTTTCAGGCCACATTCGTATTTCAAATGGGACTTCCTTGGTCGCTGATTTTCCAATAAGTTCCGACAAGTCTTGCCTGACTGGATCCACGTTTGCTTTGACAGGCGTTGGATTGCAAAACACCAATGTCCCACCGTTAAGCCAATTCATCCAAGCGCAAAAAAATTATGATGTAGAGATTACATTTGATTCACCGCCCCCACCCTCATCGTCAATCTGGTTGTCATGGTTGCAAGCAAGAATGGATATGGGGGATAAACTCTATTATTAGCAATGGCTGGCCCTGCCTAGATTTGGTGAACCACCAAACGCCTTGCCTGCCTCGGAGTGCTGTCCCGGTCAACCCAGCGTGGTTTCGGAGTAGTTCACGCAAAATCACGGCAGCAGTTGCACACGATAAAACCGCTGCGGCGCGTCGGCGGGCGGCGTGTCCGTGAAGTTCAAAATCATCTGCGGCGGCGCGGCGAAGTTGGAACCGGCGGGCAGGTTGCTCCAAATGCCGTTGAGCGCGGGGGCGCATTGCACCTGATAAGTGCGGCCCGGCATCACGGCGAAGTTCAGCAGCCGATTAGGGCTGCGTGAGGTCGCGGAAAGAATTTTGAAACCGCGCGCCGGGTCGCACAAATCCAGCGTGCCGTTGCCGAGCGAATCCCGCAGCGCGCCGAGCGGCAGCACCAGAAATTCATTGGCTTCAAGATTGTGGTTATTCGTTACCGCGCCCGGACATTGGCTGCCCAGCACGCCGCCGTCGGCGGTTTGGTAGGCGGCGGCGCAGAGATAAAGATTCGTCGGCATGGCGCCGAACGCCGCCATGAGGTCGAGCGTGCCTTCCATCGCGCCGGCATTGGTGGCGGCCTTGACGCACGGCCAATTCGTCGCGGAATTATTGACGAACCAACTGACGTAGCTGCCCACGCTTTCGCCGGCGAGAAACGGCTTCGTGGTGGCGACGGCGTTGCTGCCGGCCTTCGCCCACGGCGCGGCGGCGGTGGCGGCGGGCAGCAACTGGTCGCTGACAAAAATAAAATGATCGTTCGGCCCGTTCGTGCCGGGCGACCATGTGGCAACGTAAAGCGTCGTGCCGCGCACCGCGCCGTAAATCACCATGCCGCTGCTCGCGAGCAAATAACCAGAGGAATCAAACGCGCCATCCAGCACGAACGGCGGCAGGTTGGTGACTGGGGCCAGCGTGTTCGTGCAAACCGTCGCGCTCGCGGCGGACAGGCCGACGCTGTTGGACGCGTTGACGGCATAGCAGTGCGAAGCATTGGCCGCGAGGCCGGTGTCCGCAAACGTGGTGCTGGCCGTCATTGCCAGCGGCGCGCTGTCGCGCATGATGAAGTAGTTGCTGGCACCGGATGAAGCTGACCAGGACAAATTAATCTGGTTCGTGCTGACGCCGGTGGCGGCGAGATTCGCCGGTGCCGACGGCGCGGACGGTGAACTGTTTGAGGTGACGGTAAAATTCCAGTTCGCGCCGCCGTTGTTGTCCCAAGTGCCGGCACCGTTGTTAAAAGTGCAGTTCAAACTCGTCGCGACGTTGGTGATGGTCACGGTGCATTGCCACCAATTCGACGCGGCGTTGTAAGTCATCGCGACATCGGGCGAGACGATGAGGGAATAATTATTCCAGCCGAGGTGCAGATAAATATTCGCGGCGCTGGCGAGGGCGCGCCCGGTGGCGATGTAGGCAATGGTCGCAGAATTACCGGCCACGGGCGCGGCGGGCGAGACACTGACGACACTGCCGCCGGTGCCGCCGCCGCCGTTGCTCCCGTTGCCGGCGGCGACCCACACGTGTTGGATGGCGCTTCGGAAAATGTTGCCGTGCGCGTCCGTGGCACTGACGTAATAATCCACATAGGCGTTTGTGATGCCGGTGACCTTGGCGTAATAATAATCCGCCATGTATTGCGGCGAGTAGCCGCTGGAATTCGTCGCCACGCGCAGCGTCATGCCGTTCGTTTGCCACGCGCCGGCGGGACTGCCGCCGGCGTAAGTTTTGAACACGTCATTCGTCGGCGGGTTTGCACCGTTGTTGCGGAGAAACAAGCTGACGTTGGTAATGCCCGAAACATCGTAAGCATAAGTCCAGACCCAGAAATCTGTGTTCGTCGCCACCACCGTTTTGTAGCCGTATTGCACACCAAAGTTTGTGCCGCCGGGATTCCACGGATGCCGTTGTGGCAGAAAAACCGTCGGCGGCGTGGTGTCGTTGCTGGTGTTCGCCAAAATCGAATTCACGTTTCGCACGGCGTTTGATTGCGCGACGATGGCGCGGAGACATTCGTCCGCAGTGCAGCCGTAATAAACAAAGCCGCTGTCGAGCGAGCCGAGATAATAATGCCAGCCGAGTTCTACGGCATTGGGCGTCGTGGAAAAACTGCCGGGGTCGCGCACCTGATCAATATTCGGCGTGACGCCGGCAATCTGTTGCGCGGTCTTCACGCGATTTTCGGTGGCGAGGATGACGCGCCAAGTGTCGCCCTTGTCGGTGTTGCCGAGGCTGGGGTCAACGACATTGCCGCTGCTCGTGGCGTAGCTGGGCGGCCAGTTCCAGTTGATGAAACTCGGCGAGCCGAAATCACTGTCGGCAAACACCCAGCCGCCGTCCTCGACGTGAACCACGTCGCTGGCGCTCGGCGCCCAATCGGAAATAAATTGTTCAATGGTCGTCGGCTCGTAGCCTTTGCCCGCCGCCTGACTCGCCATGTTCGGCACCCACTCGTTGTAATACGAACTGCCGCCGCTCCAGGCATTGTCGCCGTCATGCGCGCAGAAGACGAGGGACGGTTTGCTGGGGTCGTTGCGCGCGGAGATGAAATCAATCAGTCCCAAATCCCAAGTGCTGTAACTGTCCTTCCAGCCAAACGCCTGATCGCTCGGCGCGAGAATGATTTTACTTTCCGCGCCGGTGTTCGGGTCAACGTAGCGCGCGTAATGCAGTTGAAAACCAAACGGCGCAACCTGAATCGGCGAGCAGCCCCGGTCAATGCTCAAGCGCCGATAATTGCCCGCGCCCTGCGCCGGGTTCAACTGGTCGGCGGCGTTGGGCAGGTCGCACATTTCGCCGCCGCTGCCGGTGATGATGGGAAAGTCCGCGCAGGTGCGGGCCAAATGGGTGTTGCCGATGACCGTCCACGCGATGCCGAGCTTGTTCAGCACCGGAATCATGCGTTCGGAAAAACACGTCTCGGTGGGAAAGTAGCCGCGCGAAAGCGGCACGCCGGTGCCCCAGAAAATCTGCATCTGCCGCTGCTGGATGCGCAATTCCATTTCGAGCGTCTCGTCGCTGATGAGCGGGGCCAAAGCGTGATGGTAGGTAAAATTGACAATGTCCATGCGCGGCTTGCCGCCGCTGGTCGTCCAGGTGCGCGCGGTGGCATTGCCGTTGTTCCAACCGCTGCCGTAGCTGCCGCCGTTCCAGCCAGCGGCGGCGAGACTCTGGACATTTTCCATGAGCGCGCCGGACATATTCAACTGGACGCCGGCATTCAGGTAGCTGCGCAGGTTATTGACCGTGGCACTCGGCCCGCCTTGATAAGCGGCCAGACGGTCGCCAACGCTGAAGACGGTGGCCACCGAAGTGTCGGTCGGATGCGCGTTGCCGAGACTAATCGTGTCCCAGGCGTTTTGGTAATGGTCGGCGGCATGATTGGCCGGCGCGCGGTCAGGCCAGTAAATCGGCTGGTGCAGATGCCAAAGCCACGTCGTATGGACGCTGGTATT
>Ga0208507_1000869_pt1 | contig 18053 bp, 4 predicted proteins | sample CryBogCBH12Aug01_FD_184626 | JGI IMG/M metagenome (GOLD analysis project Ga0208507, IMG submission 184626) | Freshwater microbial communities from Crystal Bog, Wisconsin, USA - CBH12Aug09.1 (SPAdes) (version 2) | ecosystem: Environmental > Aquatic > Freshwater > Lake | place: Crystal Bog... | reverse complement strand
ACCCTCACCACGACCGTTACGGATTCTTACGATGATCAGGCCGCCAATCCTTTCCTGCATACCTATCACCCGGATCACAACAATTTGGATCTCACCAAAAGCCCGCCCGTGGAACTGTTCCGGGGCAGTCAGTCGTTTGATTTGACCCGGAATATATCGCTGACCGTGGTGCCCAATACGCTGGATTTTCTGAGCCTCACCACGGGCAACAGTTCCCTGGGGGGCACGTATCAGGAGACCACCACGCTGACCGGTCTCGCCGGGGCTACGCGCACCTTCACCTCCGCCGGAACTTTTACCCTGAAGCGCATCAGTTCCATCACCACCCTGACCACGCAATGAAGACTTTTAATCCCAACTCGACAACCACGCTGCATTCTATGAACCAGACCATCCTGCCGGCTTTGCGCCGCCTCCTGCCGCTGCTCCTCCTGTTGCTTGCCCTGCCCGCCGCGCGGGGCCAGACCGTTCCGCCGCCCGGGACGATGTCCTTTCAGGGATATCTCACCGATCAGAGCGGGATGCCGCTGGGTGCCGCCAGCACCGGGCCAAAAAATTACACCGTGGTGTTCCGCATCTTTGACGCGGCCTCCGCCGGCAATGAACTGCACGGTGAGCAGCAGACCGTGACCGTGAACAACGGTTACTTCAGCATTTTGCTGGGGCAGGGCACCCCGTATTCGCCGGAACCCAATGTGGGGAACAACCTGGCATCGCTGTTTACGGGCCCCACGGCGGCCAGCCGCTATGTGGAAATGATGGTGGTGGGCATCGGTGCCAGCGGGAACAATGTGACCATTGCGCCACGCCTGAAGCTGGTTTCCTCCCCCTACGCATATCTGGCGGCCAATGCCGTCAGTGCCGCCAATGCCTCGAGCTTGGTGAACACCAATAACAACAACACGGTGGTGGTCACCGTGGCCACCAACGGGAATGTGGGCATTGGCACCAGCACTCCCACTCAGCCGCTTCAAGTCAATGGCTCGGCCGAGGTGGACGGCCCTTTATACATCGCCACGGCTTCCCAACCCGTGCTAAATTTTTGGGAAACGACCCATAACTACAGTGCCAGTTTGGTTGAGGTCTCAAATAATGGTTGGTGGAACAATGCGGCCTTAGCGGGCGATTTGGTTCTGCGTAACCTGTCGGGCAAGTTGCTATTTGCGTATGGTACGGCAAATGCCGGCCTCACCATTGACACTCAAAACCATGTTGGCATCGGTACCACCACTCCGGCCGGTTCGTTGGAGGTTGACGGCAATTTGAATTCATCGCCATTGCTGACGTTAAATCAGAATATCGCTTCTTGGGGCACTGGTACCATTTACAGTAATTATCGTTTTATCCAGACGACGACCGCCCAAACTTTTACTGATGGCCCTTTTCGCCAGTTCAACGTCGCTCCCGGCGGGGTGTCCATCGGCTATAGCACCACGCCACCCTATGGCAGTGGCAATGCTTTGTATGTCAATGGCTTTGAAGGTATTGGGACCACCAACCCCGCTGCCCCGCTGGAGGTTGATGGCACTGATACTAAGGTTATCATTCGCAATCTAAATGACTCGGTTGGCGCATTCATCGGAGAAACTTATGGCACTTTACAATTAGGAATTAACAATTCCTCAGGTGCAACGGTTGGAGCCGTGGCCGCAGGCAGCAGTTCTTCATTCTTTGGTATGAACGCATCTGGCAAAGTCGGTTCTTTATGGAACACTTACGGGACGCCAAATTTTCGCAATATACTTGACGACGGCAGCGGTAATGCCAGCGTTCAGGGGGCCGCCCAGTTTTCCGGTCCGGTGCAAATCTGCAGTTACGTGTCAATCGGTACTAATGCTAACACTGGACTTTATGCTGATGCCTCCAACATTGCGTTGCGTGGCACCACCAGCGGCGGCATTTTTTTCCAAAATACCGGCGGGCAGAAAACCTACATGTGGATGGGAGGAAGTAGTGGCTACGTCGGCATCGGCACGACGAATCCCAACTACCCGCTGGATGTGGAAGCGAACGTTGCCAAAACCATTTCCGGGTATTCTTCTCTTTATGAGACATCTGGTGGTTTCCCTAATGGCTGGAATACCGCGTATAGTGGCGGCAATTCAGGCAGCGCCGATACGATTTCAATTTACGCTAACAGCATAATCGCCTGCAATCGCGCGTTTTTTTGCGTGTCGGATGCGCGAGTCAAAGAAGTGGTTGGAAGAAGTGACACGTCCAAAGACCTGGCCACGGTTCGCAAAATACAGATCACCGATTACCGCAAGGTGGACAAAGTTCAGTTTGGCGGACGTTTGGAAAAAGGGGTGATTGCCCAGGAAGTAGAAAGACTAATCCCGGAGGCGGTTAACACCAGCACCAACTTTATTCCGAATATTTATGCCCCCGCCAAAGCCTTTGCCTGCACCAACGAGACCATGTTAGTCACCACCGCGCAACCCCACGGCCTGGTCGTGGGTGATGTGGTTAAACTTTTTACGGATACCGACGAATTAAAGGTGCCGGTTACGGCGGTTCAATCGCCTCAACAATTTACGGTGGCGCAATCTGCCGTTCAGTCGAAGCATTTGTTTGTCTTTGGCAAGCAGGTCGGTGACTTCCGGGAGGTGAATTACGACCGACTGTTCACCACCGGCCTCGGGGCCATCCAGGAACTGGCCAAGCGCGCTGATGCGGCCGACGCCCGGGCGGAACGTCTCACCCAACGGGTGGAAGAACTGGCGGCGGAGAAGAAAAATGTGGCGGAGCTGGAGCGCAAGGCGGCCCAGGTGGACGAACTGTCCCGTCAGGTGGCCGAGTTGAAGAAGCTGGTCGCCCAACTGGCCCAGCCAAATGCCGCGCACACCACCGCCCGGACGGCAGCCGACGCGTCGGCCAACGTGGCGGCCACCAGCCGTTAATCGCCGGTCTCCCAGTCTGTTGTCACGACTATGAAACTTAAGCTTTGCCTTCTCGGTTGCGCCGTGCTGGGCCTGGTGGGTGCCGGCCGAGTGATGGCCCAGGTCACCCTGGTGCAATACTCGCAAAGCGCCACGCCGGTGAATCAGTTGTCCTTGGGTGGGCAGCCAATCACGACCATCACCAACAACCCTTACGGTTCCAACGGCAAGGGCAGTTCCATCAACAGCAGCACGGGCGGCTTTCTGAGTCCCATTGGCGGTCAGAACAAGTATCAATATTCGTATATGTCCTCGTTCGGCGGCGGATCCACGCTGACCAGCGACAATCTGGCGAAATTGACAAACCCGGCCAACGCTGGTCTGCTCAATGGCAGCAATCCCTTTTCTGCGGCCGTAGCCCAGGCCATGCAATTGCCGGTGGCCAAGGACAGCAGTGGCAATGTGCTGATGGTTTTGCAACAGGCCCAGGTGGGGAGCGCGTATCAAGCGGCCCCGCCCGCCTATAATTTCGGCAGTGTGATTTCACCGCCGCTCACGGATGTCAACGGAACGCTGACGAACACCTCAGGCTATTGGCAGGGCGTGCCGTGGACGACGAACAATTTTGCCACGGCCCCCTATTATTACAGTCCCAACGCCGGGGTGGTGTTTGCGACCCAGCCAGGGCAAATCCAGGTCACGTGGATCGCCGTCACCCCTTATACCAACGGGGTAGCCACGGGTATTTATCCGAACAATTATGTGAATCCGGGCGGCGCGTATCCGAGTTTTTATACCAACGGCGGGCTGGTTTATCCGCTTTATACCGCTAAATATGTGGTGGCGGGCACGCCGGTGAAGCCACCGCACAAGATGTATTGGACCCAAGGTGATTTTCAAAACACGGGATATCCCATCAATGTGGCCAATGGCACGGTGCAATCGGTACACGTGGTGTATAACTCGCAATTTCCGCAGACGGTTACCACGCCCTATAAGAGTCCGAATGATGTGCCCATCACGCCGGCCACCAACACGCTGCAGGAATACCGCACCCTCTGGTTTGACCCGGTGTTCAACCAAATTCGCGCCGACAACGCTTCCGGGCGGGTGTTTGTGGAATTGTTGGGGGCGCCCAACGCCGTCAACAACAACTATCAGTATCTGGGGTTCGAAATTGTGGATGTGCAGCAGTCGCCCACGGCGGCCAGTGTGACGAGTTATCTGGGTAATCAAATTACGCCTTACCAAGATGGTTTTGAGGGGCAAACCTACACGCCTTATCCACTGAAAAATACCACGGGGCCGCAATATTATTACCAGCAAAACATCAACAACACCAAGACGCTGTATGCCGATAAATTGACCACCGGGCTGAATCAATTGCAAATCTACTGGCTCACGACCGGGGTGCAGGGGTTGCTCTGGCCGGACTGGTATGCCAGTTACAATCTGGCCTGGCCATCGGATCCGGCCCAATACAGCCAGTATGTCCGGCCCGTGGTTGCCAGTTCGGACCAGGCTTTGCAAACGGCCGTGACGCTGGACGGTACGGAAGCGCCTTCGCTGGACTATTGGGATCCGCTGGACACCCAGCGGGCGTTCCTCACCACGACCAATACATTTTATACCTGGCTGACACCCGCCCAACCCGCCGTGCGCGCGCTGCTCCGGTTCAATGCCGGCAACAACGTCCGGTTTGAGCGGGTCTTTTCCTACCTCTCGCAGGCGCTGCAGACCAACTCACTGCTGGCTGGTTCCGTGGCGACGAATTTGACGGCGTGGAACGCCACCAACCAGACGCTGACCAATTTTGTGGCGGGCTTTAGCCCGCCGTATGCGACCAATTGGACGGCGTATGTGGGGCAGGCGCTTACGGATCCGAGTGGGGAATTGGGGTCAACCAATGGAACCTACGGAGATTATTGGGCCGGTTACATCAATCAGAGTGTGGGAAGTTCCTTCAATCCGGTCGCGTATACGGATCCGTTCGTGAACGGCTTTGCCTCGGCCAATCAGGGAGCGATCATTCCCATCAATGCCATTCCCGGGAGCAATACTCTGGAAGTGCTCTGGTTCCGGCAAAATGACGCGAACCCGGCCCTGGGTTTTCAGCCGGTTTACTGGCCGGCGATTGTGGCCGATTACACCATCCAGTGGCCGACCAACCCGCCGTTGATTGTGCTTGCCAACAATGCGGGTTCGGGCGGATTGAACAGCTTGCAGGCGGCGGGGAGCATTTATTACCAAAATGACCCGACCCAGACGGGCTATAATCCCAATGAAGAGCATGCCGTGATGCTCGGCGGCCAGGCCTACGCGTTGCGGGATGATTTGAATGTCACCAACACCGGCAATGCCAACTTGCCTTTCGGCGGGTATTCCTCGGCGCCTTATGTGCTGTTGCAATACACGGGTGCCGACGGCCGGCCGGCCATGACCGCCTATAAAGTGATCCGGGAAAATCCGGCGGCCGGGCAGTTCTTTGACTATGTCGTGACGGCCGGCAGTCAGTTGCAAGCGCCCATGCCACTGCCGTTGATGGAGTTGCCGTTGGCACCGAACAGCAAGTATCCCACTGGCTATACCAACTATGACGCGCCCCCACCGGCCAATGCTGCCGATTTGCCGCCGGACTGGGCCAATTACAAAACCGGGGGACTGTTTGACCTGTATCAAGGGTTCACCTTTCAGGATCGCAAGCAAAACTATTGGGTCTATCGCGGGTTGAATGCCGGTTTGCCGGCCCTGGCGGCTGGGTATTACAATACGAACAGCGGCACCTTCGCGAATCTCCCGGCGGCCACGGCAATTGTCGGCCAACCGTTCACGAATTATATCCACGTCTCGCGCCAGGTGGCGACGCTGACCGTGGGCTTGTCCACCAACCTGTCCAGTTGGTTGAGTGCCATGGTCAACGCCAACACCGGAATCTATTTATATGGTACACCGACGGCGACGGGAACTTATAGTGGAACCATTACCGTAAACGACATCAGTGACCAAACCTCGGTGAGTCGGCCTTTTTCGGTCACGGTCACCAATTCCGGGCCGGCTTTCGGGCTGGGGCCGTTGGTCATTGTGAGTACCAACCGATACACCGGCAGCACGAACTATTATACCGGTCGCCCGCCGATGTTGGCGGGGGCGCCCAACCCGACCAACAGTTTTACCATGCATTTCTTCTACAAGACCCGGGCTGGTTTTGCGTGGCCAAATCTGGGCAATAGCGCCAATTGGCCGCCGGTGGGAACGATTGTTCCCTACCTGCGGCGATATATCAACGGCGGCTTTGCTGATTCCGGCTATAGTACCAACGATGAGCCGCTGAACATTGTTTACCGTCCGATTTGGCCGGAACTGGGCGCGGATGGACAAAGTCCGCTGCCAACCTTGACGGCGGGCCAGACTTTGACCACGGCGATCGGGGGCATTGCCGCCGTGCGCGGTCAGGACAGCGTGCAGGTCATTTACCAGCAATCCATCGCGACCAATTCCGTTACCAAACCCGTCAATCCCAGCGTGGCACTGTTTGATCCGGAATCGCAAAAAACCTCCTCCCTCACGGCGTTGGGCGGACTCCCGGCCAGTGTGCTGGCGGACAGTTACAACGGTCTCCAGTATTTCCCCAACCTGCCGGCCAACCTCATCAGCCGGGTGTGGTATGATTCGACTTCCAGCAATTTGGTGTTCGCCGGCCAGTTTGTGGAGGATTCGGTGAATGGCAATTACGTGATGCTGAATGTGCTGAGTGGAAATGATTTGGCGGCCGTAACAGGCCTGTGTACCACCAATGATGTCAATTACCCCAGATGGTTTCAGGCGGTGACCAACCTGGCCTGCAAAGAAAGAACCTTTTATCAAAATCCGGCCGTGCCGGGAAGCTGGGTCGAGAAGACAAATTTGACAGTGACCCGCGCGGCCGGGGATTTGCTGGAAGTGGTCAACTCGGACACGGCGGTGACTTCCTATGCCATGAGCGCGGTCGGGCCGGGCCAGGGCTATGTGACCTATGTGGTCAACAATACGCTCAATCCCGCTTACACCGGGGATCCAGTATCGGTCTATGTGGTGCGGGTGGGGCAGCCGCTGTTTCAGGGGAACTTGGTGACGGTCAATTCAGCCAATGCCAGCCCGTTCAGCTCGCTGGTCACATTCCAGCACACAGCCGACCTGGCCGGGCGCACGAGCCAGTATGCCTACGATTGGCGGATTGCGCCGCCGGTGAACGGGAATGCGCCGTCCATTACGAATGCGCTGAGCTGGACGCAGTTGTTTCAGGCCACGCCAAGCCCGGTTTACACGCTGGGCGCCGCAGGCATTCAGGGGTTGTCAGACAACTACGTCACGATGCGTTACGGACAGATTCGTTCCATCAAAGGAGTTCCTTATACCAATTGGTCCGCCTTTACTTCGGCGATTTTTGTGCCGGGCTGGATCAAACGCGCGACGCAAAGCATCGATCCCATCGCCGGGCAAACCCAGAATCTATACAACAACCCGGCTACGACCACCGCCAGCCTGATCGCCTTGGCCGGATCCCGCTGGAATGGCAACGTGCCGCTGAATGCGGCTACGCTCACAAACAACGGGTTGATTCAAATCTATGAGACCGTTTTGAACCAGGGCAAATCCTTAAGCGTCAATTCCGGCATCAATTATGGCCCGGCCAACCAAGCGTTGCTGCTGGCGGCGGGTTACCTGAGTGACCTTTACACCACGCTGGGCAATGACGCCTGGGCCAATTCGCTCAACCCCACGATTGGCATCGGGACGGATAACCAGACCTACGGAAATATCGCGACCTCGCAATTCGTCTTTGAAGGCGAGGAGCCCACCCTGCTGGCGCAGAATCTGGCCCTGCTGCGCGGCCGGGATGACAGTATATCCCCGGGCGTGGATGTGCCACCGGTGTATAACCATCTCTGGTGGAATTACACCTATGGACTGGCGGCGGGCGAAGTGTTTTACGCGCTGAACTACAACATCACCGACCAGAACGGCGACGGCGTGGTAAATGCGGCGGATGCGGCCATCATGTATCCGCAGGGCCACGGCGATGCTTACGGTCATTATTTGACGGCGCTCATGAATTATTATGAGCTGCTGATGAACCCCAATTTTGATTGGATTCCCCGGAGCGAGGCGGTGAGCATTCTCGGGGCCACCGTGCAGGTGAATTATCAGGATGAACAGAAGTTTGCGGCAGCGGCGGCGGCGCTGGCCCGCACGGGCCGCCAGGTGTTTGAGCTTACCTGGCGGCAGGATTACCAGGCGGGCACAGCCAACGGCTGGGGCTATTTCACGAACACCTACACCGGTCAATACACCTACTTGGACAACAACACCAACACCGAATATGTGACCCGGTATTGGGGCATGGATCATTGGGCCTCGCGCGTGGGGCAGGGAATGTGGCTCAACTGGCTGGCAGGCAATTCAATTTTGCCCGCCGTCGACCTGAACCCCAACGATCAGGGCATTCAAAAGGTGGATCGAACCACCGTGCAGGATTTGCAGGAACTGCCGGCCACGGCGGCGGCGCTGGAGAATGACATGGACAACGCCAACGCCGGGTTCAACCCGCTGGGCCTCTCGCAAAACGCCATCGCGTTTGACATCAATCCGAACCAGGTAACCGGTGCGAATCCGCAGACGCATTTCGAGCAGATTTACGCGCGCGCGGTGCAGGCGCTGAATAACGCCAAGGTGGCTTTTGATGCCGCGCAGAATGTCACCGCCGACCTCCGGCAGCAGCAAAACTCCCTGACCGACCTGAAAGCCGCCGTGACGGCTCAGGAACTGGCCTACAACGATCAGTTGATCGAGCTTTACGGCACGCCGTATCCGGATGATATCGGTGCCGGGCAAACGTATCCGCAAGGATACACCGGACCGGATTTGATCCATTACATGGATACGGACGCCACGGATACCAATACTTACGGGGGGCAGTTAGCCGATCCGACGGTCACCCAGACATTCAAAGTGGACATCCAGCAGCTGCCAGCCAATTGGTCGCAATTCGTTTATGCCAATTTCGACTTCATTACGACCGCCAACGCCCCCAATTACAATCAGAATACCGACTATATTAATTTCACGGTCGGGCCGGATGGATTCATGAAACCGGCGGCCTGGACCAAACCGCGCAAATCCACGGGGAGCATCGAGACCGCTGCCACGGCGGTAAATGAGGCGCGCGATAAATTACGTCAGGCGCTGGCGGACGAGGTGCAAGATAAAGGCGATTTGGACCGGGCCATCAACACCTTCAAAGCGCAGACGGCGATCAACACCTTGTCCTTGACCTCGCAGGAATTGATTCTGGCACTGCAATTTGCGGCCCTGAGGGCCCAAAATGCCTATGACATCAATAGCAGCGCCAAGCAAACAATCATTAACGACGCCATGCAGGTTCAGGGGGGGCTGAATTTTGTTCCCAGCCTCGAGATCGTGGGTACGGCTGACGGCGGCGATCAGTTAAAGGCGGCCTTGGCGTTGCCGTATAGCATTCAAACGTCGATCATTGAAGGAGCGCAGCTGGAGGATAAAGTTGCCCTTGCCGCCAATACGGCCTTACAAACGAGCTTGGTGGAGGCCCAGGACGCCGCCACCACTTTCATCAATTCCAGTCAGCTTTTGGAGGGTGAACAAAATGCGGTTGGGAGTTTGGGGGCGCAACTGGAAGCCTTGAACCGCGATATGGAAGGGGTTACCGCCGATGTGCAGGCAGTCAATGATGCGTTGGCGAAATACAATACCTTGGTTGCCCAAGGCAATCGCATCCAGGAGGAACGCATGACCTTCCGCCAGCATACGGCGGCGCAGGTGCAGGGTTATACGGTGGCGAATTCCGCTTTCCTGGTGTTCCAGAACGAGGATTTGGAACGCTACACAACCCTCTTCAATCTCGCGGCTCAATACTGTTACCTGGCGGCGCAAGCCTATGACTATGAAACCGGCTTGCTGGGCACGCCCGCCGGCCAGTCGTATATCAACAAGATTGTCAGCTCCTGCGCGCTGGGCGTGGTGCAAAACGGCCAGCCCCAGGTTTCCGGCACGGGTACGGGTGATCCCGGCCTGGCCAATGCACTGGCCGAGATGTATGCCGATTGGACGTCCGTCAAGGGCCGCCTCGGTTTCAATAATCCAGATGGCTATGGCACCATTGTTTCGCTCCGCAAGGAGAACTATCGGATCCTTCCCGGAACCGCCGGTGACAGCCAATGGCAGCAACTGCTGCAACAGAATCTGGTGCCGGACTTGAACGCAGACACGGATGTGAAGAATAACTGTTTGCAAGTTGGCAGTGGCACGGGTGCCGCCGTGCCCGGCATCATTCTGACCTTCAGCACCACGGTCACGGACGGGGAAAACCTGTTTGGCCAGCCGCTGGCACCCGGCGACCATGCGTTCTCCTCCAGTTCCTTTGCCACCAAGATCTTTTCGGCGGGCGTGGACTTTGACGGTTATATCGGCATGGACAATCCGGTCGCGAACAGTTCCGCCGGCGGCACCACGCCTTCAGATCCGACGCTCGATCCGAACGGATTGGCGGCGACGCCCTATTGCTATCTGATCCCCTGCGGTTCCGATTCCATGCGCAGCCCGCCGCTGGGCGATACCAGCACGATTCGGACTTGGAATGTGGATGATGTGGCGATTCCGCTGCCGTTCAACATTGGGGCCTCGTCGTTCTCGAGCGCGCCGTTCTACCAGGCGGCGAATTCACTAACCGAGCCACTGTTTGCAGTGCGCAAGCACCAGGCTTTCCGTCCGGTTTCCTCGCTGGATGCCTTTAGTACCAGCATCTATGGGGCGGCGGGATCGTTGCAGCGCTCACAATACACCAACCAGCGGCTCATCGGCCGTTCGATTTGGAACAGCAAATGGAAGCTGGTCATTCCGGGCTATACACTCCTGAACGACCCGAACCAGGGTTTACAGCGGTTCATCAATTCGGTGAAGGACATTCACCTGTATTTTGTGACGTATTCGTATGCGGGCAACTGAATCTTGAATATTTATATTATGAGCCCCATTTTTCGGATTCGGATATTAACTTTGCTGGTGGTGCTGGGATTTTCCCCGGCGTGGGCCTTTCCGCCCGCGCCGGACGGCCTGGTTTACGGCCTGGTGAAAGACCAATACGGCACCCCGCTGCTGAATGCCAAATACCAGGTGTATTTGCAAACCACCGGGGGTGTGCGCATTGCCACCTCCATTCAGCCGGCCTTGGCGGTGGGGGTCAATTTTGCGGTGAAAGTGCCAATGGATGCGGGTGTTTTGCCCAACCTCGCCACCAGTAATGCGCTGACGTTGGGGGTGCCGTTTCAGCTTTATGTCGTCGTGCAGGGAAGCACCAACCTGCCGATTGAAATGACGGGAAACTATTTGCAGACGGGCACCCCGTCCTTCAAGCTCCGGCAGGATTTGACACTGGGGACGGATGTGAACGGCTCGGGCATTCCGGATCAATGGGTTCAGATGTATTTCGCGCAGATTGGCACCAACGTTCCCTTGACGCAGGTAAATGCCAACGCCATTTATTCGAGCAGCGGCCGCACCCTGAAGCAGGAATATCTGCTGGGAAATTATCCGTATGATCCCACCAACACCTTCAGCGTGTCGCTGGTGTCCCAAAATGCCGGCCAGGCGGTGCTGGCCTTTACTGCGATTCAGGGGCGGAATTATGCCGTGGCCGGTTCGACCGACCTGCAGAACTGGACGCCGCTGGCCTTCACGGTGCCGGCGACCGGAAGCAATTCGATGACGGTTTATTCGGCGGCGAGCACCCAGCCCGTGCAAATCCAAACGGTGCAGCCGGTTAATGCGCCGACGATGCAGTTTTTCCGGCTGCAACTACAGTGATCCGCAGTTATCAGCGAATGAAGAATATTGCCCGCCATCGCTTCGCCAATGGGTGGGCTGTGCTCATTGTGGGCCTGGTCGGCGTGGGGTTGCTGGTTTTGTGGGGAGTTCATAGGTGGAAGGGGGCGCCTTCGGCCCCAGCTCCCGAGTTGGTGGCACTGGCCCGCACCAACCTTGAGCACCGTTCCCTCGGCTGGTTTCAAAAAGGGCAGACCAACGCCTTTACCGGTATTTTGCTGGATTACTATCCGGGCGGGCGGCTGATGTCCCGATCGGTGGTTTCCAACGGGTTGTTGAACGGGTTGTCGGAGGGGTGGTATACGAACGGCCAGTTGCAAGTGCGGGAAACGTATCGGACGAATTGTTCCGACGGCCTCCGCACCCGCTGGTATGCCAGCGGGCAAAAACTGTCCGAGGTGACCGTTGTTCACGGGCAGATGAGCGGGGTATATCGCCGCTGGTATGAAAACGGGAGTCTGGCGGAAGAGATTCCCATGAAGGACGGAAACATCAATGGGGATGGCCGGGCTTATTACCCCAGTGGTTTTTTAAAAGCGACCGTAAAATATATAGCGGGCAAGGCGGTGGAGCAGAAAACCTGGCCGGACGGCGAACAAAAAGGCGGTTGAATTGCGAGGCATGCACATGAAACAATTTATCAAAACTCGATGCTGGCTGCTGCTGGCCCTGGCCCTTTGGCCGGGGCTTGACCGGGCCATGGGGCAGGGAACCGCCTTCACTTATCAAGGCCTCCTCAACACGCCCACCATCCCCGCCAGCGGCACCTATGCCCTGCAGTTCACGCTGTATTCCGCCAGCACCGGCGGAACCCTCTTGGCCGGGCCGGTGACCAACAGTGCCGTCGCTTTCACGAATGGTTTTTTCTCCACCTTGGTTAATTTTGGGGCGGGTGCCTTTGCTGGCGGGAGCAACTGGCTGGACATTGCCATCCAGACGAACGCCGGAACCGCTTTTTTTGCCTTGCCGCCCCGGCAGCAGATCACGCCGGTGCCTTACGCGGTATATGCGGTGACGGCTGGTTCGGCGGGAACGGCGAGCAACCTGGCGACCGGCATCAATATCAGCGGGGTGGTGATTAGCAATTCGGTCTTCTTGGGGAACGGCGCGGGCTTGACCAATCTGAATGCGACCAATCTCACGGGAACGGTTCCGCCAGCCAGCCTGCCGGCGGGCGTGATTCAGAACAATCAAGCCACCGAATTTAACTTGAGCAGTGATTTGCGGATGGGAAACAACCCCATCTATCTGCGGACGGGATCAGATGCTAATCACGGGCTGGGATATTATTCCACCTTTGCCGGGGTTCAATTGGACGGTCCGGCGCTATACGGGTTTTCCGGCGGGATACTAGGAACCGTGCAAAACTCGACCAGCCAGAAAGCCGTGCTATACTGGACCGGGAGCGGAAACGTCGGTATTGATAAGACTAATCCGGCCACGGCCTTGGATGTCAATGGCACGATTAACGGCACGGCGTTCACCGGCAACGGGGCGGGGTTGACGAATATATCGTATTCCAGCTTGGTGGGAGCGCCGACGAATGGGTCTGTGACGGCGGCGGTGACGAATGGTTTGGCGACTACAAATTATGTGATCGCCCAGGGTTACGTGACGGCGGCGGTAACGAATGGTTTGGCGAGTACCAACTTTGTGCTGGGGCAAGGTTATCTGACCAATGCCAATGGCGGGAGGGCCGCGCTGGCCAGCAACGTGGTCTCAGGCATCGCCATCACCAACGCGACCATCACCGGCTCGATCTTGCAGATGAAATTTAACCCCGTCTATTTGGGAAACGACCAGAATCACGGACTGGCCTATGCTTCCAGTTTTGGTGGTGGGCTCGTGGATGGTCCGGCGTTATTCGGCTATTCCGGCGGTGTGCTCGGGACCGTGCAAAGCCCCAACCAAACCGGCGTGCTGTATTGGAACGCCAGCGGTCAGGTCGGTATTGACAAGACCAATCCGGCCACGGCCTTGGATGTGAATGGCACGGTCAATGCCACTGCCTTCACCGGCAACGGGGCGGGATTGACGAATCTGGCCTATTCCGGTCTGGTAGGCACCCCAGTGGTTCCGTCGACGAACGGATTGGTGACCGCCGCCGTGACGAACGGTTTGGCAACCACCAACTTTGTATTGGCCCAAGGCTTTTTGACTTCGGCCAATGGCGGCAAGGCCGCGCTGGCCACCAACGTTGTTTCGGGTATTGCGATCACCAACGCGACCATCACGGGCTCGACCTTTGCAGGCAACGGCGGGGGGTTGACAAATCTAATTGCTAGCGCCGCTCAATTGACCAGTATTGGGAACACCAGCGGCGGTACGGGGAACTTTTTTGTGGGGTCGGCGGGCAATGCGACGCAGAGCGGCGGCTTGAATACCGCCATTGGGCAGAATGCCTTGCATAGCAACAGTAACGGCGGCGACAATGCCGCCATTGGGCAAAACGCGCTGGCCGCCAATACGTCCGGGAGCTACAACACGGCCAGCGGCATGGCCGCCCTCCAGAGCAACACCACGGGATCCGGCAACACGGCCAACGGTCAGGCGGCACTGCCGGTCAATACGTCTGGCGTCAATAACACGGCTAGCGGCAGCATTGCGCTGGATCACAACACGACTGGCGGCAACAACACTGCTAGCGGCTTTTACGCACTGGGTGGCAATACGACCGGCAGTTATAACACAGCGGATGGCGATTACGCCTTGGCCAACAGCACCACCGGCAGCAACAATGTCGCCGAGGGCTATCAGGCGGGCATCAACATCAGCACTGGCAGTAGCAATATTGATATCGGCAGCCCCGGTCTTTCCACCGACACGAACATCATTCGGATAGGCAATGGCCAGACGGCCAGCTATTTGTCGGGTACTATTTACGGCGACGGCAGCGGGTTGACGAATATAGCCTACACCAGCCTGGTGGGGGCACCGGTAATACCGGCAACAGATGGCTTGGCCAGTACCAACTTTGTGCTGGCGCAGGGATACCTGACCTCGGCCAATGGGGCTAATGCGGCGCTGGCCACCAACGTAGTGGCGGGTATTGCGATTACCAACGCATTCATCACGAACTCGACCTTTGCCGGAGACGGCGGTGGATTGTCGAATATTTTGTATTCCAGCTTGGTGGGGACGCCGGCAATTCCGGTGACGGACGGATTGGCGAGTACCAACTTTGTGGTGGCACAAGGCTACGTCACCGCCGCGATCACCAACGGACTGGCATCCGTCGGTTTCGTGACCGGGCAGGGGTATCTCACCAATGCCAACGGTGGGAGCGCGTCCGTGGCGAGCAACGTGGTGTCAGGTATCGCGATAACCAATGCGTTCATCACAAACTCGGTCTTCGCGGGAAATGGCGCGGGTCTGACGAATTTGACTTATGCGAATCTGGTGGGGGCACCGGTGATACCTTCGACGAACGGATTCGTGACTGCGACCGTGACAAATGGCTTGGCGAGCACCAACTTTGTGCTCGCGCAAGGCTTTGTGACCTCGGCCAATGGTGGCAAAGCCACGCTGGCGACCAACGTGGTTTCGGGTATTGCCATCACCAACGCGTTCATTACGAACTCGGTATTTGCCGGTAACGGTGCGGGCTTGACGAATCTTAACTATGTGAGTTTGGTGGGCGTGCCGGTAATACCTTCGACGAACGGCTTCGTCACCGCGACGATCACCAACGGACTGGCTACTCTCGGTTTCGTGACCGCGCAAGGTTATCTGACCAATGCCAACGGTGCGAGCGCGGCCCTGGCGAGCAACGTGGTTTCAGGTATCGCGATAACCAATGCCTTCATCACGAATTCGGTATTTGCAGGCAACGGGTCGGCTTTGTCTAATCTGACTTATGCGAATCTGGTGGGTGCGCCGGCGATTCCGTCCACGAACGGATTTGTGACGGCGGTGGTGACGAACGGGTTGGCGAGCACCAACTTTGTGCTGGCGCAGGGCTTTGTATCCGCAGCGATTACCAATGGTCTGGTGACGGCCAGCTACCTGACGAGTCAGGGCTTTCTGACGAACGCGAACGGCAGCTATGCGGTATTGGCCAGCAATGTTGTCAGCGGCATCAGCATTACGAACGCCATCATCACGAACTCGACTTTTGCCGGCAACGGCGTGGGCCTCACGAATCTAGCCTATGCGAATCTGGTGGGCGCGCCGGCAATTCCCTCGACGAACGGGTTTGTGACCGCGGCCGTGACGAATGGTCTGGCCAGTACCAACTTTGTATTGGCGCAAGGCTTCGTCACCGCCGCGATTACCAATGGTCTGGCGACGACCACCTATCTGGCTGGCCAAGGTTATCTGACCAATGCTAATGGCGCGAACGCAGCATTGGCAAGCAACGTAGTTTCCGGAGTTGCGATTACCAATGCCTTCATCACGAACTCTACCTTCGCAGGTAATGGCGTGGGCTTGACAAATCTGGCCTATGCGAATTTGGTGGGTGCGCCGGTGATACCTGCGACGAACGGATTGGTGACGGCGGCGGTGACGAACGGACTGGCTTCGGTCAGTTTCGTCACCAGCCAGGGTTATCTCACCAATGCCAACGGTGCCAACGCGGCGCTGGCAACCAATGTGGTTTCCGGTATCGCTATCACTAACGCCTTCATCACCAACTCGATCCTGGCGGGCGACGGTGGCGGTTTGACAAATATCTCCTATTCCAGTTTGGTCGGGGTGCCGTCCATGCTAACGACGAACGGTTTGGTTTCGTCCACAGTGACCAACGGTCTGGCGACGACCAATTATGTGCTGGCGCAGGGCTTCGTGACCGGGGCAATCACAAACGGTCTGGCGACGACCAGCTATGTGACCAGTCAGGGCTATCTGACGAACGCTAACGGTGGGTATGCGCAGTTGGCGAGTAATGTGGTGAGCGGCATCAGCATCACCAATGCTTTCATCACTAACTCAGTGTTCGCTGGCAATGGTGCCGGGTTGACGAATTTATTCTACCCTAGTTTAGTGGGCGCGCCCGCGATTCCGTCGACGAACGGTTTGGCAACAACCAATTATGTTCTCGCCCAGGGATTCGTGACCTCGGCCATCACCAACCTCCTGGCGAGCACCAATTTTGTGCTGGGGCAAGGCTTTTTGACCTCGGCCAATGGTGGCAAAGCCGCCTTGGCGACCAATGTGGTCTCCGGCATCAGCATCACCAATGCCTTCATCACCAACTCGGTCTTCGCCGGTAACGGTGCCGGTTTGACAAATGTGGCCTATGCCAGCTTGGTGGGCGCACCGGTCATTCCGTCCACAAACGGATTTGTGACGGCCTCCGTAACGAATGGACTGGCGAGCACGGGCTTTGTGCTGGCACAAGGCTATCTGACCTCGGCCAATGGGGCTAATGCGGCTATCGCCACCAATGTAGTTGCGGGCATTGCCATCACCAATGCATTCATTATCAATTCGGTGTTTGCGGGTGACGGGAGCGGGTTGACGAATGTGGCTCAACTTCGCGGGGGCAACAGTTTCAGCGGACGGCAAGCATTGAACGGTTCCCTGGTGGTTGGTTCGGCATTTGAAGTGGATGCGATTCCCAACGGCTATGGTTTTCTGAACACGGTTGTGGGCGTTTACGCCGGGCAGAATCTGACGAATGGGGTGGCCAACACCATTTTTGGCTATGCCGCCGGGACGGCTTCAGGGAGTGATCAATATAACACCTATGTGGGATTTAACGCTGGCCAGTTGACGTTGGGCGCGGCTAATACTTTGATAGGTGGCAATGCCGGACGTCAGCTTTTGGGCGGCAACAATGCCGCCTATGGCGCGGGCGCCCTTTCGGGACTTTTAACCGGCTCTCAAAACATCGCCATCGGGTCGGGTGCCGGTCAGAATTTAACCAACGGCAGTGGCAACATTGACATCGGCAGCGCCGGTGCGCCGAATGAGTATAATGTGGTGCGTCTTGGCACTGCGGGTGTCCAGACGGACACTTACATTGCAGGTGTCATCCATGGCGATGGCAGTGGCCTAACGAACCTTGCCTATGCCAGCCTGGTGGGCGCGCCGACCATGGTAACGACGAACGGATTTGTGACGGCAGCTGTGACGAATGGCTTGGCGACCACGAATTATGTCCTCGCCCAGGGTTTTGTGACGGCGGCCATCACCAACGTGCTGGCGAGCACCAACTTTGTACTGGCGCAGGGTTATCTCACCTCGGCTAACGGCGGAAATGCGGCATTGGCTACCAACCTGGTTTCTGGTGTTGCGATTACCAATGCGTTCATCACGAACTCTGCTTTCGCGGGTAAC
>Ga0208507_1000867_pt1 | contig 18079 bp, 13 predicted proteins | sample CryBogCBH12Aug01_FD_184626 | JGI IMG/M metagenome (GOLD analysis project Ga0208507, IMG submission 184626) | Freshwater microbial communities from Crystal Bog, Wisconsin, USA - CBH12Aug09.1 (SPAdes) (version 2) | ecosystem: Environmental > Aquatic > Freshwater > Lake | place: Crystal Bog... | reverse complement strand
GCGGCCGCGGGCGAGGTCGTCGGCGGCGCCGACACGGCTGAACAGGCGGTCGACGATGCCGATGCGGGCCTCCTCGGCGGGGACGAAGCTGCCCATCTGGGCGAGCACCGCGATCAGCGCGTTCTGCCGTAGAAAGGTGGACTTGCCGGCCATGTTGGGTCCGGTCAGCAGCCACAGTCGGCGGCTGTCGGCAAGGTCGCAGTCATTGCCGACGAAACTTCCCTCCAGCGCCGCCTCGACCACCGGATGACGGCCGCCGGTGATGCAAAAGGCGGTGCCGTCCTCCAGCTGCGGGCGACAATAACGCCGCTCCACCGCCAGTTCGGCGAGAGCGGCGGCGACGTCGAGACGGGCCAGCCCGCCGGCCGCCCGGGCGATGGCGTCGGCGTCGCCGATCACCAAAGCGAGCAGGCGGTTGAACAGATCGAGTTCCACCGCCAGCGCCTTTTCGGCGGCGCTGCGGATGCGGTCCTCCAACTCGCCCAGTTCCACCGTGGCATAGCGCATCGCCGAGGCGACGGTCTGGCGGTGGATGAACGGCGGCCCCATGCGTTCGGCCTGCTTCGCCGGCACCTCGACATAATAGCCCAGCACATTGTTGTGGCGGACCTTCAGCGCCGCCACCCCGGCCTCCTCGGCATAGCGGGCCTGCAGCGCCGCGATGAGGCGGCGGCTTTCGTCGCGCAGGGAGCGCAGCTCGTCGAGATCGGCATCGTAGCCGGCGGCGATGAAGCCGCCGTCCTTGACGGTATTCGGCAGGTCCTCGGCCAGCGCCCGGCGCAGATGGTCGACCAGCGCGCCATGGTCGCCGAGATCGGCGGCGGCAGCGTCGACGCCGGGGGGCGGCGGCCGCAGGCAATCCTCGCCGGCCAGCCGGGTCCGCAGCGCCGGGACCTGGCCGAGGGCCTCGGCGATCGCCGCCAGATCGCGCGGTCCGCCGCGGCCCAGCGTCAGGCGGGACAGGGCCCGCTCGACATCCGGACAGCGGCCCAGCAATTGGCGGATATCGGCCCTCAGGCCATGCGGACCGGCGAAAAAGGCCACCATGTCCAGACGCCCCTCGATGGCCGCCACATCGGTCAGCGGCGCCCCCAGATGGCCGGCCAGCAGGCGTCCGCCGGCGCCGCTGACGGTGCGGTCGATCACCGCCAGCAGACTGCCGCCGCGCTGGCCGGTCAGCGTCTCGGTCAGTTCGAGATTGCGCCTGGTGGCGGCGTCGATCTCCATCACCGCCCCCTCGGCCAGGCGGCGCGGCGCCGGCAGGCGCGGCAGGCGGCCCTTCTGGGTCAGTTCGAGATAGTCGACCAGCGCTCCGGCGGCGGCCAGTTCCGCCCGTCCGAAACTGCCGAAAGCATCCAGCGCCCTGACCCCGTAAAGCGCCTCCAGGCGGCGGCGGGCGTTTTCCGAATCGAAGCGCACGGCCGGCAGCGGACAGAGCACCGCCTTCCAGTCGACCAGGCCCGGCTGGTCGAGGAGGCGTTCCGACAGCAGCAGTTCGCCCGGCATCAGGCGGGCGAGGGCGGCGCCCAGCGACCCGGGGCCCAGCGCCTGGGTCTGGAAATCGCCGGTGGACATGTCCAGCCAGGCCAGGCCGAGGCCGCCATGCACCTCGGCCAGGGCGGCCAGATAGTTGTGGCGGCGGGCGTCGAGCAGCGCCTCCTCGGTCAGGGTGCCGGGGGTGACGACACGGATCACCGCCCGCTCGACCACCGATTTGGCGCCGCGCTTCCTGGCCGCCGCCGGATCCTCGGTCTGTTCGCAGACGGCAACCTTGAAGCCCTTGCGGATCAGGCGCGACAGATAGCCCTCATGGCTGTGCACCGGCACCCCGCACATGGGAATATCCTCGCCGCCATGCTTGCCGCGCCGGGTCAGCGTGATGTCCAGCGCCGCCGCCGCCCGTTCGGCGTCGGCGAAGAACATCTCGTAGAAATCGCCCATGCGATAGAACAGCAGGCAGTCGGGATGGGCAGCCTTGATGGCGAGGTATTGCACCATCATCGGCGTCCCCTCGTCGGCCGCCGGCGGGCGGATAGTCTCTTCGCCGTAGGATGTGTCGTTCAAGATATGACGGTCCCTGTTGGAAGGCGGGAAACTTACCATGATCGGTCAGGGGGGGCTATGAAACCCGACGCGCATACGGCACAATGAGGGTCGTCTGGATAGAGGATGGCATCCGTTGAGCAGTTCTCGCACCCGCAGCGAAGTGGTCGGCATATTTTCCACCCGCCGCGATTTTGATTGCGCCGTGCAAAGCCTGCTGGCGGCCGGATTCCAGCGCAGCGACATTTCGGTCCTGGCCTCCCATGACAGCATCGACGCCGCCCAGACGGCGGTCGCCGGCTGGAAAGAACGCCTGGTCGCCCTGGTCGGCGAGCTCAAATACGAGGGTCCGCTGATCACCGCCGGGCTCATCGCCCTGGCCACCGGTCCGGTGGGCGCCGCCATCGCCGCGCTCATCGCCGCCGGGGTCGGCGGCGCCGCCGTCAAGGAATTCCTCGACGAGGTGACCGCCAAGCCGCATTCGGAGGATTTCGTCCGGGCGTTGGAGGCCGGCAGCCTGTTGCTGTGGGTCGACATCGCCGACCCGGCACGACGGCCCCAGGCGATCGACATTCTGACCGCCGCCGGCGGAGCCAATGTCCACGCCAATCAGCGATCCGCCTGACCCCGGATTTTCGCGTCCGTTATCCGTTACATGAACAAAAACAATGAAGAAGGATCCACTCATGGCCTATGACGCCGTCGAACACAATATCGCCGACCTCGAAAAAGACACCTTGCTGATGCATTCCTCCGGGCGGCCGGGCAAGATCGAGGTGAGGCCCAGCAAGCCGCTGACCACCCAGCGCGACCTGTCGCTGGCCTATTCGCCGGGCGTGGCCTTCCCCTGCCTGCATATCGCCCGCGACCCGTCACTGGCCTATGACTATACCGCCAAGGGCAATCTGGTGGCGGTGATCTCCAACGGCACCGCGGTACTCGGCCTCGGCGACCTGGGCGCCCTGGCCAGCAAGCCGGTGATGGAGGGCAAGGCCGTGCTGTTCAAGCGCTTTGCCGATATCGACGCCATCGATCTCGAGGTCGACACCCGGGATGTCGACGAATTCATCGGCGCCGTGCGCTATCTCGGTCCGAGCTTCGGCGGCATCAACCTGGAAGACATCAAGGCCCCGGAATGTTTCATCATCGAGCAGCGCCTGCGCGAACTGATGGATATTCCGGTGTTTCACGACGACCAGCACGGCACCGCCATCATCTCGGCGGCCGGCTTTCTCAACGCCCTGCACCTGACCGGGCGCGACATCAAGACCACCCGCCTGGTGGTCAACGGCGCCGGCGCCTCGGCCATCGCCTGCGTCGAACTGATCAAGGCCATGGGCCTGCCGCACAACAACGTCATCATGTGCGACACCAAGGGGGTCATCTACAAGGGCCGCACCAGCGGCATGAACCAGTGGAAATCGGCTCATGCGGTGGAGACCGAGGCCCGCACCCTGACCGAGGCCCTGGCCGGCGCCGACGCCTTCTACGGACTGTCGGCGAAAGGCGCGGTAACCCCCGAGATGGTGGCCGGCATGGCGCCCAAACCGATCATCTTCGCCATGGCCAATCCCGATCCGGAAATCACCCCCGAGGAGGTCAAGTCGGTCCGCGCCGACGCCATCGTCGCCACCGGCCGCTCGGACTATCCCAACCAGATCAATAATGTGCTGGGCTTTCCCTATATCTTCCGCGGCGCCCTCGACGTGAGGGCGCGCACCATCAACGACGCCATGAAGATCGCCGCCGCCCAGGCCATCGCCCAGATGGCCCGCCAGGACGTGCCGGACGAGGTGGATGCCGCCTATGCCGGACGGCGTTTGCGCTACGGTCCCGAATACATCATTCCGGTGCCTTTCGATCCGCGCCTGATCTCGGCCATTCCCTCGGCGGTGGCCCAGGCCGCCATGGACAGCGGCGTCGCCACCAAACCGATCACCGACATGGATGCCTACCGGCGCGAGCTCACCGGACGCCTCGACCCGACGGCGGCCTCGCTGCAGGTGATCTTCCAGGAGGTCAAGGCCAATCCACGCCGCGTGGTGTTCGCCGAAGGCGAGGAGGAAAAGACCATCCGCGCCGCCGTCGCCTTCCGCGACAACGGTTACGGCACACCGATCCTGGTCGGCCGCGAAGCCCGCATCCGCGAAATGGTCAAGGCCGCCGGCATGGAAAACGCCCTGGACGGTATCGAACTGGGGGCGCCGCTGTTCCACAAGAACAAGCAGCATTACGCGGACATGCTGTATGCGCGGATGCAGCGCAAGGGAGCGCTCAGGCGCGACGCCATCCGCTGGGTGGCCTTCGACCGCAACACCTTCGCCGCCGCCATGGTGGCGGCCGGCGATGCCGACGCCATGGTCACCGGCTTGACCCGCAACTGGTACCAGGCCTTCGACGAGGTCAAACGGATGATCGATCCGACACCCGGCGAGCTGGTGTTCGGCACCACTATCCTGGTCACCCATGGCTGCACGGTATTTATCGCCGACAGCGTGGTGCTGGAAACCCCGACCTCGCGCCAGTTGGCCGATATCGCCTGCCAGGCCGCCGCCAATGCCCGCCTGATGGGCCACGAGCCGCGGGTCGCCTTGCTGTCCTATGCCAATTTCGGCAACCCGCCGAATCTCAATTCCGAGCGGGTGCACGAGGCGGTGAACATCCTCGACCAGCGCAAGGTGGACTTCGAATATGACGGCGAAATGGCCGCCGACGTCGCCCTCGACCCCGAGTTGCTCAAGCATTATCCGTTCTGCCGCCTGACCGGACCGGCCAATATCCTCATCATGCCCGGCCTCTACTCGGCGCATATCGCTTGGAAGATGCTGCAGAAACTGGGCGGCGGCACCATCATCGGGCCGGTGCTGTCGGGGATGTCGAAGGCGGTGCAGATCGCCAGCATGGACGCCACCGCCAGCGACCTGATGAACATGGCGGTCATGGCCAGCCATGATTCCCTGCGTCTGTCCAAGAAAAAGGGCTGACCGGCCTTCGGTGCCCGGGCGACAGCGCCCGGGCACAAAGGTATTATACAAAATATAAACGTTTGGTTTACCATACTAACACCCACTTGCCTTCCTTGCCCGAGACAGGCCTTAAGAGTGGGCGGTCGCGCCGGGTTGCCCCCGGGCGGGGGAACGTAGGCGGCAATCGGGGTAAATATGGCGAAAGACGGCGTGTTCCTATCCGGGGTCGAGCGAAAGTTCGGTACCAATGAAATCATTGTCAGCAAGACCAATCCCAAGGGTCACATCATCTATGGGAACGAGGTCTTTCTGCGCTTGGCGGGTTACAGCGAGAAGGAAATGCTGGGGCAACCGCACAGCATCGTCCGCCATCCCGCCATGCCCCGCTGTGTCTTCAAACTGCTTTGGGACACCATCGAATCGGGGAAAGAGATCTTCGCCTATGTACTTAATCGGGCCAAGAACGGCGATCATTACTGGGTTCTTGCGCATGTGACGCCGACCTTCGACGAGACCGGGCGGATCGTCAGCTATCATTCCAACCGCCGCTCGCCGCGGCCCGAGGCGGTGGCCAAGGCGGACGCCCTTTACAAGGAACTTCTGGCCATCGAAAAATCCCATGCCGATCGCAAGGCGGGAATGGAGGCCGGCTTCCAGGCGGTGCTCAGCAAGTTGCAGGCGGCGGGGATTTCCTATGATGAATTTGTCTTCTCTCTCTAAAGCCTATGCGGCCTGCGGCATCGCCGCCGCCCTCAGCCTGGTCGGGATCGTCCTCATGAGCCTGCGCGGCGACCTGCTCAACGCCGCCGGCAATCTGTCGGTTGCCGTGGTGGCCCTGGCCGCCCTGTGGTTTCTCCACAAGACACGCCTGGAAATCAGCCGCGCCACCACGGTGCTGACCGAGGCGGCGGCCGGCCGCCTTGACGTCCGCATCGTCGGCATCACCGAACGGGGCGGGTTGGCGGAACTCGACCGCGGCGTCAACCGCCTGCTCGATTTGACGGAAGTCTTCACCAAGGAAGCCGACGCGGCGATGGAGAAGACCTCGGCCGGGCTCTATTTCAGGCACATCCTCACCGATGGTCTGGTGGGTGAGTTCGCTGCCCATGCAAGACTGATCAACAAAGCCTTGGCCTCCATGCAGCAACGCAGCGACAGTTTCGCCGCCGAGGCCGGCAAAATCGGCGGCACCATCAAGAACGAGAGCGAGGCGATGGCGGCGACGGCGACCGAGCTGGAGGCCACCTCGCGCCAGATGTCGGAAATCGCCGCCCGCACCAGCGCCAGCTCCTCCGAGGCGGTCCATGTGGCCGAAGACACCTCGTCCAGCGTCGACGCGGTGGCCGCGACGGCGGAGCAGGTTGCCGCCGGGATCCGCGAAGTCGCCCGGCAGGTGACGCAATCGGCGGAGAAGGCCCAGTCGGCGGTGCGGGTGGTCGCCGAGGCCAACCAGGATATTCTGAAGCTGGTGGATGCCGCCCAGCGCATCGGCGAGGTGGTCAGTCTCATCAACGCCATCGCCAGCCAGACCAATCTGCTGGCGTTGAATGCGACCATCGAGGCGGCCCGCGCCGGCGAGGCGGGAAAAGGCTTCGCCGTCGTCGCCAATGAGGTGAAGACCCTGGCCAACCAGACCGCCAAGGCGACGGACGAGATCGACGAACAGATAAGAAACATGCGGTCGATGACCGACACCGCGGTGTCGGCGATCAGGAATATCGACTCCATGGTCCGCGAGATCGATTCCTCGTCAACGGTCATATCAACATCGACCGATCAACAAAGCACGGCGGTGGCTGACATCAGCGCCTCGATACGATCCGTCGCGCAGGGTATTCAATTGGTTGCCCAGACCATCGGCGACGTCGCCGAAATGGCGGGTACGGCGACCGATGCCTCCGGCCAGGTTCTCATCGCCGCCGGCGATCTCGCCCACCGCGCCGAACAAATGAATGATCAGATCGACAGTTTCGTCGAGCGGGTCTCGCACAACGGCCGGAACTGACCGTACTAAAACCCTGTCGCAGAATCGCACAACCTCTCGTCATGCGGATGTCGGCGTCAGGCGTGCACGTTAGGCGTGCATTCTTGGCTTCTTGCCGAAAAGAGCTTATATTCAGCTGATGGCTCAGCACACCTTGACGACCATCGAACAACTTAGGGAAGACCTCGCGGCCAGCAAGGCCGACATTGAGGCGGGTCGCGTTGTGCCCGGTGAAACTGTGCTTGCCCGGATCCAGGAAGCGCTTGCCCGATACGAGGCCGAGCCGTACCCCGACGACTACCCGACGGCGACTTCTCGTCGATGATCCTCCCCTATACCTTTCGCGCCGCGTCTCATGTTGAGGCGCTGGTGACGCATTACCTCTATCAGAAGCAGCGCCCGGAGGCGGTGCGGAACCTCTATAAGACGCTCGGGCAAGCCTCGGACGCGATCATTGCGGGGACAGCTAAAGTTTTTCCTGCTCCGCGTCCTTACCCTTCGCTCAAGGAAGCGGGGACCTATTGGGTCTATTTCCCGCCCTATTGGATTGCCTTTCGCGACCGGGAGAAGCCGATTTTGTCGGCGGTTCATTACGACGCTTCGGACATGCCAAATCGCGCCTGATCGAGAACACGCCCTGTCGCAAAACGTTAGCGCCGAACAAATAAATGATCAGATCGACAATTTCGTCGGGCGGGCCTCGCAGAACGGCCGGAACTGGCCGCACTAAAACCCTGTCGCAGGAGCGCGCAACCTGTTGTCATGCGGATGTCGGCGTCAGGCGCGGGACTGTTCTTTCTCCCGCTCCATCTGCTGTCGCAGGATGTCGTTGATTTGGGTCTGATAGCCACGGCCCTTGGATTGGAACCACGACCATACATCATTGTCGATCCGCAGTGAGTGCAATGCCTTGACGGGACGGTAGAACATCCCCCGCTTGGCTTTGCTCCAATCCGTGACCACTGGCATGTCCGAGGTGTCGATCTCGCTGTCCGGCATCGCTTCCAAGGCGCGAATTTCGGCCTCAAGCTCTGGCGTCAACGGCTTCGTGTTACCGCCCTTCATATGCCCTCCTTTCGCTCGGATCTGCTTTCCGAGCGCTTATAATCCTGCCTGTGTCCGTCTCTTCGTCGCATGTGTGGACAACGAAAAGAAGAAGATGAGATGAGGCGCTAGGCTGGCACAGTGTTTGGTATCGTTGCTCATACGGATACGGGTCATCTTGTGTCAGTGCCAACGGATCGTCTAATGCACGCTTTGCAAGCTCGAAGCTGACCTTGTGATTTTTCAGGTTTTGCCGAGCCTTTTTTGAGCTCCACGTCCAGTCCGTCAACCCCTGCTCCTGTAGCTACAACAATATAGCTACATTATGGCTGCGCGTCAATCAGGGGGACATCAGAGGGGCAGCCCCGGACCGCTCTCTTATGGGTCAGGTCCGGCCGAAGGCGTGGCTGGCCGCCACGCCGAGGGCGACAACGAACCGGACGCCCGCCACGACGCGACCCCAAAGGGCGGGAAATGCGGGCTAGGAGCCTATCTCCGAAATGTCGTGGGGCTGCGCCCCCGACATTCCGGACAAATGGGAGTGGCGGCGGTGCCAGCCTAATAAAGGTGAAGTAGGATCGTCACCCCGGCCAAGCGCAGCGCGAGCCGGGGTCCATGGAAATGACGGACTTTGTCCTGGCATGGATCCCGGGTCTGCGCTGCGCTCCGCCCGGGATGACGGCGAAAAATTACCAGTTTGGGGGCTCAACTAATTGCAATTACTGATCTTTCTGGACGAAGGAATCCGCATGTGATTCCATCATTCTATGAGCAGGACCTTTCGCGATTGGAATGTTGATCAGCCGTGGCTGTTGCCGCCGGCGATCTCGCCCAGCGCGCCGAACAAATGAATGATCAGATCGACAATTTCGTCGAGCGGGTATCGCATAGCGGCCGGACCTGACCGGTTCAGACTATAGTTCGATAGGGATAAGGGTATTCAGGGGCAAATAGAGAACTCTTTCGGGCCGAACGGCACGAATCAAACGGTATTGTGTCCAATGCTCCTATTTTGTCCGCTCAGCCTATAAAGCTGCCCTTTTTATGGCTTCACCCCATGCAATGCACATTTATTATGCTGCACTGCACCATGGCATCTGACCGTCTGTTTCCTTCTCTTTAAACCGGCGGCACCGCCAAGATCCGCCCTCTTTTCCTGTAGAGGGAGGTCACTGTTGCGGAGTTTGGACACCGCCGGCAAAAGGCTCGGTATGTTCGCCGCGTTGCTGATCGTCTATTTGGTGGCGGCCAAGGCCGGTTTGCTCATTGCGTTCGTCCATGGCACGGTCTCGCCGTTTTGGCCGGCCACGGGACTCTCTATCGGCGCCCTGACGATTCTCGGGCCGCGTTGGTGTCCGGCCATCGCTCTTGGGGCTTTCCTGGTCAATTACAGCATTGGCGATCCCGTGACGGTGGCGGCGGGAATAGCCACCGGCAATAGCGCCGAGGCGATCCTTGGGGCTGTTGTACTGCGCCAACTGGGGATTACCGGCGAGATCGCGCATGTGCGTGACGCTTTGATACTGCTGGGGGTGGCACTGCTTGTCCCGACGGTGGCGGCATCCGTGGGCGTGCTCAGCCTATCCTTCGCCAAGCTGTCGGATTGGGGACATTACGCTGACGTGTGGCTCGTCTGGTGGGTCGGCGATGGGATGGGATCGCTGTTTCTGACGCCTCTGGTTCTGGCCTGGTTCGGAAGACCGGCCAGTCCCGGGAGACACGCAAGGCACATCGAGGCTGTCATCCTGCTGGTCACGGTGGCCGCGGCAACCACGATTCCGTTCGTCGGAGAAACGGCCTGGAACTGGCTGGGCCTGACCCGCATGCCGGTCATCCTGTTCATCTTTCCACCTCTGGTCTGGGCAGGGTTGCGCCTGCAGCCTCGATGGACGACATTGGCCCTCGAAGTGATGTTGGTGCTGGCGGTCTGCTATACCGCCTGGGGCGTGGGACCGTTTTCCCATGGCAGTCGCATCGGCAATCTTATCATGCTGCAAATGGTGATGGCCGTTACCGGCGGCGTCATACTCATTCTGGTTGGCGCCATTACCGAGCGCGACCGCCATGCGGATCGATTGATGCAGGCGCTCGTCCAGGCCGTGTCCGGCAAGGACGACGCCGACACCGCCAACGTCGCCAAGACCCGTTTGGTCGCCGCTGTCGGTCATGATCTGAAGCAGCCGCTGCAGGCGGCGCGATTATTCCTCGACGTTCTCAGGGGCCGGCTGCCGTCGGTGGAAAGCAATTTCACATTGGTCGATCGTACCACGAGCTGTCTCGAGGCCATGGGCGCGGCGCTGGATTCCCTGAGCGACATCACCGCGGTGCAATGTCACGCTGTTAACCCCGAGGTCCGGAGCTTTCCGGTGGAGATGGTGTTGGCACAACTTGCCGATGAATGCCGTCTCAGCTGTTTTCAACACGGTCTTGAGTTCCGCTACGTTCGGTCCTCGCTGTCGGTGCAGACTGATGCCCAGCTGCTCGCCCGCCTCCTGCGCAATCTGCTGTCTAACGCCGTACGCTATACCGTTCGCGGGCGGGTGTTATTCGGCTGTCGCCGGACCACGGGTGGCGTTCGGATCGAGGTTTGGGACACCGGACCAGGGATCCCACCGGAGGACTTTGAGACAATTTTCCTAGCCTTCCATCGCGGCGCCACCGCGCAGCAAAATAGTGCAACGGGCGGAGGCGGCGGGCTGGGTTTGGGTCTGGCGACGGTCAAGGAACTGGCCACTCTTTTGGGATTGCATGTGGCGGTCGCCTCCCGAGACGGTCGGGGCTCGATGTTCTCCGTGTTCGTCCCTGCGCCTCCCACCAAAACAACACCTCGGCTAAGCTTGTAACCGAGGGTCGGGGCACCTATTTTTCCTGCGAATGCCGACAGGCGAGGGGATGCTGATGAGCTGGCAGCCCGCTGAAAATCCGATCTTTTCTGCATCGTCCGATACCGTCGAACTTGTGCTCCTGCCCCGGAGCCACGACCTCGGCGGGTTCGAGGTTCGCCGTGCGCTGCCGGCAGGCCAGCGGCAGATGGTCGGCCCGTTCATCTTCTTCGACCAGGCGGGTCCCGGGGAATTCCTGGCGGGGCGAGGGCTCGACGTTCGCCCGCACCCGCATATCGGCCTGGCAACCGTCACCTACCTGTTCGAGGGCCAAATCCTTCATCGCGACAGCCTGGGCTCGCGGCAGGCCATCCTCCCCGGTGACGTCAACTGGATGACCGCCGGTCGCGGCATTACCCATTCGGAGCGCACGGATCAAGACTTGCGCGGCCACGCCAACCGCCTGTCCGGGATTCAGGCCTGGGTTGCGCTGCCGCAGGCGGTCGAGGAAACGGCCCCCGGCTTCGCCCACCATCCGGGGGCCAGCCTGCCGCTGGTCGCCGAAGGCGGTCTGTGGCTGCGCCTGATCGCCGGTACGGGGTGGGGACTGACCTCGCCCGTTGAGGTGTTTTCCTCGCTGTTCTACGCCGATGCTGTTCTCGCTCCCGGCGCTGCCGTGCCTCTGCCCGATGGAAAGGAACACGAAGAACGCGCCGCCTACGTGGTGGAGGGCGAGGTCGAAATATCGGGCAACCGGTTCGCGTCAGGCCGAATGCTGGTCTTTCGCAGCTGCGACCGTTTGGCGCTGCGCGCCGGGCCGCAAGGGGCGCGACTGATGCTGTTGGGAGGCGCCGCCATGGTTGGCCCCCACCACATCTTCTGGAACTTCGTTTCCTCCAGCCGCGAACGCATCGAGCAGGCCAAGGCAGATTGGAGGGCCGGCCGCTTCGCCAAGGTGGTGGGCGACGAGGTTGAGTTCATTCCATTGCCGGACAGCGTTTGACCCTTATCCGAACCCGGAGACTCCAATGTCCGAACAAGTCCGCCGAGACGTGGGTGCTGGGCTCCCCGTCGCAGGCATTTACGAAATAGCCCGTCAGTCGCAATTGTGGCAGGTTCGGGAGGTGTTGCGTCTATGTGGGTGGCTGAAATGCGCTGGGAAGCCTCGCGTTTCGGCCGTCGCTGTCGCGGTCACGCCAGTACAGTCAGGCCATGCTTCGCCGAACCATGGAAGCCGACTGGATCAAAAGGACCTTGGGGGCCGTCGGCGATCTCGCCCAGCGCGCCGAACAAATGAATGATCAGATCGACAATTTCGTCGGGCGGGCCTCGCAGAACGGCCGGAACTGGCCGCCATGCCCCGCCCCGCGCCGGAGACGGCGGGGGGCGGGAGCGATATCGTCCAAGGCGGCGGCCAGGCGGTCCAGCACCGGGCGCCAGTCGCCGGGGGCCGGTTGGCGGAACAGTCGCATGCTGGCATACCAGGGACTGTCCTCGCCGTCCCTCAACCACCGCCAGTCCGCGACATAGGGCAACAGCAGCCAGGTCGGCCGGCCCAGGGCCCCGGCCAGATGGGCGACGGCGGTATCGACGCTGACCACCAGATCGAGCGCCGACACCAGCGCCGCGGTATCGGCGAAATCGGCCAGGGGATGCCGGACCAGCCACGGCACCGCGGAGATCAGGCGATAATCGCCGTCGCGCAGATCCCTTTGCAGCACATGCCAGGTGGCGCCGCCCCTGACCAGCAGCGGCAGCAACTGCTCCAGCGGCAGAGAGCGCCGGTGATCGCTGCGGTTGCCCGGATTGCCGGCCCAGCAGACGCCGATCTGCGGTCGCTCCGCCGACAGTCGGCGCCGCCACTGATGAACCAGGGCGGGCGCCACCGCCAGATAGGGTGGCCCATCCGGTATGGTGTCCGCTGTGGTGCGGAAAATTCCCGGCAGGCTCAGCAATGGGCAATGGGCATCGACGGACGGCAACGGTTCCCCCTGGGCGATGACCTCCACCGCCCCTGGCCAACCGGTCAATAGGGCCTTCAGCGGCGGCGGCACCTCGAGTACCAGACGGGCGCCGGACGCCGCCGCCGTCATCGGCAGGTAACGGCAGAACTGCAGGGCATCGCCGTAACCCTGTTCGGCATGCAGCAGGATGGTGCGCCCGGGAAGCGGTCCGCCGTCCCATCGCGGCACCGCGAAGCGCCGCGGCGCCAGATCAGGACTGCCGCCATGCCACCGCCATTCATATTCGGCCCAACCGCCGGCATAGTCGCCAATCCGCAGGCGGCACAGGCCTTCATTGACATGGGCGCCGGCGTAACCGGGCAGAATGGTCCTGGCACGACGATAGCGGCGGATGGCGATCTCGTCCTCGCCGAGGGCGTCATCAACCGTGCCGAGATTGAAATGGGCCTCGGCGAGGGCCGGATCGAAGGCCAGGGCGGCGCGCCAGAGGATCATCGCCCGGCGAGGCTCGGCGGCGACCGCCGCCATCGTTCCCAGGTTGCAGTAGACCGCCGGGTAATCCGCCTTGAGCATCAGCACGCGGGCAAAGCCGCGACGGTCGTCGTCAAAGGTGGCAAGGACGAACAGGGCCTCGGCGAAATCCGGCCGGCCGACCAGGGCGCGATGGTAACAGGCGGTCGCCGCCGCCAGCCAGCCCTGGTCGCGCAGCGCATTGCCGAGCCAATACAGCGGCAGCGGATCGTCGGGGCGGCGCAGCAGGACCCGGCGGTAAGCTGCGGCGGCGCTGCCCAGACGCCCGGCCCGGTGATGGTCGAGGGCAAGATTGAACAGCGACGCTCCGTCCACCGCTGCAAGGCCGCGCCGCGCCCCGTCGAGACGGCCTTGCAGATCATCGAAGGCGGTGCCGGAGAACCCCAGCCGGCGGCTTTGCCGAAGCTCCCGGCCGGCCGCCGCCGTCAGGCCGCCGTCCAGCAAGGCCTGGATATGCGACAGCCGGAATTGGGCGATGCCGGGGGCCGCCAGGACAGCCGCCCGCAGATAGGGCAAGGCCTGCTGCGGCAGACCACGCTGGGCGGCCATGATGCCGAGGTTGTGGTTGGCATCCGGCTGGGCCGGACACCTTCGCAGGATGGCCCGATAAATGTCTTCGGCCTCGCGCCAGCGGCCGTCCGCCTGCATGGCCGAGGACGCCGCCAGGGCCTGATCAATGGAATTGTCCGTCGCCCACCTCCGCGACAAAATAATCGATGGAACTTTGCGCGGAATGCTTGGCCGCCGTCGATCCGACGCCCGCAATAGATCGCTAGGGCGGAAGGCATAATGACACCGCATGACATCCATCGGCAGTCGGTGTATCAGTCGTCGATGCTCGCCGATCCCGTCCATATCGGCCGCCGCTTGCTGCCGGTGGTCGCCGTTCTCTCCCTGCCGACCGTCGTCGTCCTCCTGGTGCTGGCGACGCAAGGCTGGCTGGACGTCGGCCCGGCGCTGGCCGGCTGCGCCGTTACCGTCTCGCTGCTGGCCGTCGCCCTGCGCCCGACATTGCGCGAACTAGCCGAGATCGCACGCTATGCCCGCGTCCTCGGGCGCGGTGAGCCGCCACCGCAGCCGCAGCCGATCACCGGCACCGGCAGCGACATGATGGTGGCGCTGCGCCAGGTGGTGCGGGCCTGGCACGACCAGAGAGACGAACTTTCGGCGGCGTTGAAGTTTCACGAGGCGCTGTTCGACGACCTGCCCAGCCCGATCTTTCTGATCGATGCCCAGCGACGGGTGGTCCGCTGCAACCGGGCGGCCGAGGAGATCTTCGGCCGGCAGCCGCCGGGCCGCGATCTTACCGGCTCGCTCAGGGTGCCCGACCTGTTGGAAACCCTCGACCGGGTCCTCGCCGAAGGCTCCGGCGACGAGGTCGAATTCAGCCAGCCGAGCCCCGACGACCGGCAATTCCGGGCGATGATCCGCCGTCTCGCCAGCCCCGGCGCCGACGGTACCGTGGCGATCCTGGCGCTGCACGACATCAGCGCCATGAAACGTATCGAGCAGATGCGCGCCGATTTCGTCGCCAATGCCAGCCATGAATTGCGCACGCCGCTGGCCGCCCTGCTGGGATTTATCGAGACCCTGCGGGGTCCCGCCCGCGACGACGCCGAGGCGCGCGACCGCTTTCTGGCAATCATGCAGGAGCAGGGCGAACGGATGTCCCGCCTGATCGCCGACCTGCTGACCCTGTCGCGCATCGAGCTGCAGGAATATGCCCGTCCCGAAGGCCATGCCGACATCGCAGCGGTGCTCAAACGGGTCGTCTCCTCCCAGCAACTGGCTGCCGTTCAACGCCGGATGGAGCTGGTCCTCGACATTGCCGAGCCGCTGCCGCCGCTCTACGGGCAGGAGGAGGATCTCGAACAGATTTTCCAGAACCTGGTGGACAACGCGCTGAAATACGGTCGCGACGGCACATCGGTGACCATCTCGGCCAGGCCGGCCGAGCCGCAATCCCTCGACGGCCGGCCGATGGTGGCCGTCGCCGTCATCGACCAGGGCGAGGGGATCGCCCGACAGCATCTGCCGCGTCTGACCGAACGGTTTTTCCGCGTCGACACGGCGCGGTCGCGGCGCCTCGGCGGCACCGGCCTGGGCCTGGCCATCGTCAAGCATCTGGTCAACCGCCATCGTGGCCAGCTGTCGATCGACAGTCGTGAAGGGGTGGGCAGCAGCTTCACCGTCAGCCTGCCGGCGAAGATCAATTAAAACTTCCCCGACTCGAGGACGTAGACATCGGGGTTTTCCGTCCGCTCGGCATAGGTGACGCGCAACAGGCTGAGGGCGCCCGCCACTTTCTTCTCCGGCGACGGGGTCAGAAAATTGACCAGCACCGCATGGCCGTTGCGGTCGATGCCGCGGAACACCACCCGGCTGCCGTCGACCAATACGCCGTCGGTGGCGGATTTGCCGTCCTGAAACTGCAGATGGTCGAAATAATTGCGCAGCGTCAGCGCCGCCTCGGGCAGACCATCGGGCTTTTCCGCCGCCCACAGGACGCTGACCTGGATCAGTTTCTGCGAGCGGAACCCGAAGATGTAGGAGACCACGGCGGGCGGCGTGTCAGGCAGCAGATGCTCCACCGTCACCGTCAGCACCGTGGTCTTTTCCACCGGATGCAGGTCCACCCGGATCTTGTCCTCGAGCAGGCCGAAATCATGGCCGATGGCCCGGCGCACCGCCGGCTCGTCCATGCCGAAATGCGCCGAGCGGAAGCCGGCGATATTGGCCAGGGCCTTCAGTTCGCCGGCGGCCACCGAGGCGCTGGTCGTGGCATTTTCGGCGTCCGCCGCCGGTGGCCAGATGGCCGCGATGCAAAACAGAACCGGCGCCAGACGCCGGATCCGATTGGACATTCCCAGGCCCCGTTCAGTCTGCCGACGTAGAAAAACGTTGTACCACGCGCTCAATCACTTCGGCCCAATCGCCAGGAGTCTTCTGTCGAAAGATATACATGGACGGATACCAGGGCGAGGTCGGCTGGTCGCCGCGCCAGCGCCAGTCGGTGGGCTTGCGGGCCATCAGCCAGACCGGCTTGCCCATCGCCGCCGACAGATGGGCGACCCCGGTGCAGACCGTAACCACCAGGTCAAGTTGGCTGATCGCGGCCACCGTATCGCCAAAGTCCTTGAGCTCCGGCGCCAGATTCTCGATCGACGTCAGGCCCGAGCCGGTCAACTCGTCCTCCGCCGGGCCGACCTGCAGGGAATGCCAGCGCACCCCCTTGACGTCGAACAGCGGGCGCAGGGTGTCGAAGGGGATGGACCGCTTGACGTTGTCGGCCTGGGTCACCCGTCCGCCCCAGACGATGCCGGCGCGGCGATCGGCGATCTTCGGCAACCGCTTGGCCCAAACCGCCAGATCCTCCGGGGTCGCCCGCAGATAATCGACGGCCAGCGGCAGGTCCTCGGGCTGCAGGCCGAGGCGGTCGGGCAGCGACATCAGCGGCACCACGTAATCCAGCGGCTGATCCGTCGACAGGGCATGCGGGCTGTCGGGGCGGCCGATGACGGTGACGTCCTCGAAACTGTTGGCGAACAGGCGGACCAGCGGCGTCGGCACCTCGAGGACCACCTTGGCCCCCATCTCCCGCAGACGCGACACCAGCGGCGCGAACTGGATGGCGTCGCCGTAACCCTGTTCCCCCCAGACCAGGATGGCACGCCCGGCCAGCGGTTCGCCGCGCCAGGTCGGCAGTCTCAGCAGGCGGCGCGGCTCGGGAAACATGTCCCAGTGCCAGCGCCATTCATATTCCCGCCAGCCATTGGTGAAATCGCCGCATTCCAGCAAGGCCAGCGACAGGTTCCAGTGGCCCAGCACGTAATTGGGGGCCAGCGCCACCGACAGACGATGGCACATGATCGCCTCGTCGGGACAACAGCATTCGTACAGCACCTTGCCCAGGGTGGTCAGGCAGTCCTCGATCTTTTCGATGGCGCCGTTGGGCATGCCGTCCGGCAGATCGCGGCGTTCCGGCATGCCGGCGATACGCCCGGCAAGCCGCTCCTCCAGTTCGACGGCGATGGACGCCACCTCGGGCACCAGCCGGCCATAGAGGCGCAGCGCCCGGATCAGATGGAAGGCGGCCTCGGGCAATTCCCCCATCCAGGCCAGGGTGGTGCCGAGATTGACCTCGGCGGCGTAGTTCAGCGGATCGCGCTTGAGGATCTCGCGGCTGACATGGACGCATTGCGGGCGGTCGCCCAGGCGGTAATAGGTCCCCACCAGATCGACCAGCACCGCCACCGCGCCGGCCCGGTCGCCCAGGCGGTCCAGCGCCGAGCTGAGATTGTGATAGGCCAGCGGCTGCGACGGGTCCAGACGCACCGCCTGGCGGAACATTTCCGCCGCCCGCGCGTTTTCACCGCGCGCCGCATGCAGAAGGGCCAACTGATGAATACACAGCGCCGTCAACCCCGGCTGGTCGACCAGCTCGAGATAGGCGGCGCGGGCGCCGGCCAGATCGCCGGCGTCATGCCGGCGGATGGCGGCGCCGAAGGCCGGAACCGCCTCGGCGATGGCGGCGAAGGGATGGGCTTGAGCGTTCATCGGGCGGGGTTCACTTGCTGGTGGCGGTAAAGACGCCGTCCCAATCTGCCGGCGGCGGCGAGACAAGGTAATCGGCGATGCGTTCCTCGTACAGGTCGTAAAGATGATCGAGATGGAAACCGCCGTCGTCGGCCCTGAGATCGGCCATGAGCGCGCGGGCGGTCGCCC
>Ga0208507_1000863_pt1 | contig 18147 bp, 12 predicted proteins | sample CryBogCBH12Aug01_FD_184626 | JGI IMG/M metagenome (GOLD analysis project Ga0208507, IMG submission 184626) | Freshwater microbial communities from Crystal Bog, Wisconsin, USA - CBH12Aug09.1 (SPAdes) (version 2) | ecosystem: Environmental > Aquatic > Freshwater > Lake | place: Crystal Bog... | reverse complement strand
ACTGCCCACCGCCGCCTGGATCAACCCGCCTGATACCGCCGAGAAATTAGCTGCCTAAACTGATCGGAACACTGTCTCAAAATCGTTGACGCGCGCCGGGCGGTTCCGCGCCAATTGAGCGGCGACCCACTGCGCATTAGTCAGATCCTTCTCAATTACTTGAGCAACGCGGTGAAATTCACCGAGAGTGGAAGCATCACCGTCGATGTCTCCGTCATCGAAACCAACGCAGAGGATCTGTTGCTGCGGTTTGCCGTCTCGGACACCGGGATCGGCTTGTCACCGGAACAGCAGTCCAAGTTGTTCCAAGCCTTCCAGCAGGCCGAGAGTTCGACCACTCGCAGGTTTGGCGGTACCGGCTTGGGCCTTGCCATCGTCAAACAAATGGCTGGTCTGATGGGGGGGGATGTCGGACTGGAGAGCACCCTTGGCCGGGGCAGCTGCTTCTGGTTTACCGTCAAGGTGGCAATTCCGGACACCAACGAGGCAACAGACTTCATCAAGAAGCCAGAGCGGGGCGGGTCTAAATCTGCCGGGTTTGACCACGCCATCCTGCAGGGAACACGCGTGCTGCTGGCTGAGGACGACCCCACCAACCAGATGGTTGCGGTCGGGCTGCTGGAAGCTGCCGGCATGAAAGTTGACATCGCCGGCGATGGCGCCTGGGCGGTCGAGATGGTGGAAGCGAGGGATTACGATGTTGTCCTGATGGACATGCATATGCCCAATATGGACGGGATCACCGCGACAAGACTAATCCGTGAGCAGGACAGGTTGGCAGATCTGCCCATTGTCGCCATGACCGCCAACGCCCTGCAAAGTCACCAGGAGCACTGCCTGGCCGCCGGCATGAACGACTTCATAGCCAAGCCCTTTAAGCCCGCTCAGTTGTATTCGGTGATCCAGAAATGGGTTGCCTTGAAACAGTCCGGTAGTTCGCGCTTTCGTCCCTGAGTATCGGCAATTGCCAATCGGTGCATAGGTTCTGGATGGTCCTCGGCTGTCAGAGGCATTGGTGGCAAAGCGGTAGGTTCATCTGGTCGTGGGGATCGTGAAGAAAAAGGTTGATCCTTCACCAGGGGCCGATTCGATCCATATCCGCCCACCATGCTGTTCGACAATCTTTTTGCATACCGTCAGGCCAATCCCAGTTCCCTCACAGGTTTCCTTTGGCACCAACCGCTGAAAAATACCGAACACCTTTTCCTGGAACTCAAGAGGAATGCCTATACCGTTATCCCGGACCCAGACGAGCCAATGGCCGTCTTCATCCCTGCACCCGATGGTGATTTCGGGGAGGCAGTCGGGACGGCTGTATTTAATCGCATTGCTGATCAAGTTTTGCATTAACCGGATCAGGTCGGAACGGTGGCCAGAGATGGTGGGCAAGTCATCGCCGACCTGGATGGAGGCTGCGGTTCCCGCGATGGTCGATTCGAGGTTTTCCAGCGCTTCGTGAACAACACTGTCCATCGGGACCGGCCCAAGTGGTTCTATGCTGTGGCCTGTCCGGGAATATTCCAGCAGGTCGACGATGAGGCTGTCCATCCGCCGAGCGCCGGTCTTGGCAAAGCCAAAGTATTTTGTCAGTTCAGCGTCCAACGTTGGACCGAGTTTCTTTTCGATCAGGGACAGATAATTGATGACGGTTCGCACCGGTTGGCGCAGGTCGTGCGAGGCAACATAGGCAAATTTTTCCAACTCGGCGTTGGCCGTCTCCAACTCCTGAGCTTGAGCCATCAACCTCAGGTTTGTGTCCTCCAGTCTCGTTTCGGCCCGTTTCCGTTCGGTGATGTCCTCTAATGAAGCGCTATATGCATTTGGTTTGCGACGAAAGCACCAGTTCGATGATGTTCATCGGCCGGTGACCGCGACAGCACGGTCGAGACGTCGCAGCCGGGTGGGGCTGTTGAGTGATTTCGTCAACCCCGCTGGCTCAACTCTATGACGTTCGACCTGGCGCGAATGGGATTAACCAACCTGACGCCGGGAAAGGGATACCCCCCATATGGGGGCTGACACCACCAAGAGCTATTGCTATCCGTCAATAGAGTGATCCAAGGGGGTAAGTCTTGGACGTCGCGGCCCCTCCTCATTTGGAGACTTTCGGGAGCGAAGCAGTGAGATAAAATTGATTGGCGTTTTGTCAATTTAGCTTCTGTCCGCCAAGGATTTTCTAACGGCAGTAGAGCTTTCAGTGATTGACTTCGTCATGCAATTTCAAAGTCACGTATTTTTCGTCAGTCAAATATGAGAGATTGTGATGACTGCACTCGTAAAAAAAGAACAAATTGATTTATTGGGGAAGAAAAATTCAGAGAAATTTTTCCGCCAAAATACCGGCGCCATTCGAGGTATTTTAAGAATACTGAACAGCCCAATCACTGCATGGATTTTCCTGTTCTGCTCGCTATCTTTGACCTTCATTGCGTGGAGAATATCCAGCAACTCCATCGCAGCCAAGGCTGCCACTCGCTTTGAATTTCAGACCAAAGACATCACCGGTTCGATTGGTCGGCGCATGCAAGAATATGAAAGCGTGCTGCGCGGTGGCGTTGCGCTGTTCGCCGCATCGCGAACGGTTTCCCGCCAGGAATGGCGAAGTTACGTCTCCTCTCTTGAATTGGAGGAACTCTTTCCGGGGATCCAGGGGCTCGGATTCAGCAAGGTGATCACGCCCGGATCTTTGGCGTCGCATGTGGCCGGCGTCCGCTCGGAAGGGTTTCCGGACTACAAACTGCGTCCCGATGGAGACCGGGAGATTTACACTTCCATCATCTACCTCGAGCCGTTCTCCGGGCGCAATCTGCGAGCCTTTGGCTTCGATATGTTTTCCGAACCGATCCGCCGTTCGGCGATGGAATCTGCCCGGGATACCGGCCGGGCCGCCTTGTCCGGCATGGTTACCTTGGTTCAGGAAACCGACAAGGATGTGCAGCACGGCATGCTGATGTATCTGCCGGTCTACCGTCAGGGTCAGCCGACAGAAACCGTAGCTGATCGCCGCACGGCGTTGGAGGGATATGTCTATAGTCCCTTCAGGATCAAGGACCTGATGAGAGGCGTCCTTGAAAGTAATCAACGGGATGTCAGCTTCCAAATTTTTGATGGAGATTACGCTTCCCCGTCAACATTGATGTACGACAGCGAAAATATCGACGTTATGCGGTTAGAGCAGGAGACACACCATCCTGACTTTTCATCCATGACCCGTTTGTCTATCGCTGGGCAAACATGGAATGTCTACCTGTACGCTAAGCCAGGATATTTAACGGCTTTTCAAGCCAACCAGCCCCGGATTGTCGCGGGCAGTGGCGCCTTTATTGATGTTCTGTTGTACCTGATGATTGCCTCTCTCGCCCGCCAGCGGCGTAAGGCGGTGGAAACCGCCAAGGTCATCTCACAAACCAAACAAAGGCTGAGCGAGGCTCATCGGATCGCGATGCTTGGCTATATTGAAATAGATCCGGTCGCAGGCGTCTGGACGTTGGGTGAGGGGACGCAGGAAATGCTCAATATCGATAAATCTCTGAGCATCGGCCGGTTCTCCCAGGTTTTCGTCAATGTTGATCCAGAGGATCAGAGACGTCTGCACGACGTTCTGGAGGTATCAGGAACCGCTGGCCTCGAACTCGAGATCCGGATCGGAGAAAAGATAGTCCATGTTCTGGGCGAACCAGAGATCGGCAGGTCGAAGAACCAGCCGACCTTCATCACATTGCAGGACATTACCCACCGCCGGGCCATCGAACAGGAGCGGGCTGTTATGCTCGAACGCATGGCGGAATCGAGCCGTCTTGAATCCCTGGGCACCCTGGCCGGTGGGGTCGCCCATGAAATCAATACGCCCTGCCAGTTTATCGGAGACAATCTGAGCTTTGTCGAAGGATGGCTGCCTCGTCTCCTCGACGTTACCAGGGAAGCCCGCACGGCGTCGGAGTCTGGAGATTGGGCGCTAACCGGCAAGATGGCGAATGCCGTTAAGTACGATTTTGCCGCTAAAGAGTTGCCGGCCGCCATTAATCAGGCATTGGGTGGGTTGGAACGGATCGCGTCGATCGTCCAGGCGATAAAAACCTTCGCCTATCCGAGCACAAAAACCATGGAGCCGTTTAATCTCAACAATGTCGTCGAGTTGGCAGCCACCGTTACACGGAATAAATGGAAAACTGTCGCCGATCTCAATCTCACCCTGGCGCCAGATCTGCCCTTCTTCTGCGGTCTTGAGGGAGAGATCAGCCAAGTTCTGGTAAACCTGATCGTCAACGCCGTAGATGCCATCGTCGAGAAAAATCCGTCCGGATCAGGTCGCATTGATATTGCCACGCGACAAAAAGAAAATTGGATCGAGTTGTCAGTCGCGGATACGGGAAACGGGATATCCGAAGAGAATAATAATAAAATTTTTGAGCTATTCTTTACAACCAAAGCGCCAGGAAAGGGGACCGGCCAGGGCTTGGCAATTTCGAAGGCAATCGTACTTCGTCACGGCGGCAGCATCGATGTGGAATCCGAAGCCGGTGTGGGCACCTGCTTCCATATACTTCTGCCAATAGCGGGTGCCCCGGTTCCCGACCCTGCTTAACAAGCCCATTATGGCGGTGATTGCCGTTGGATCGGTGCTGATGATCCTTATCGGACGGCCGTCCTCTCCATCTCTTCGCTTTCCGCTGTTTTTCGGCGGAGGTGGGATTCCGCGAGCTCTATAGGAGAAAAAGGATATAAACTTTATTCCTCGCCTCTCCCCAAATGAGGACTGCTGACGCCATCCTCTTACGTAATCAATGCAATTAGGGGCCGACTGCCTGGCTGTTCTTCTGATTTGGAAGGTGAGCTGCGTGGTGCCTCGACAGAAGGACAAAATCAACGTCAGCGATGTTAAGGAGGGTATGAATGACCGCCGCCGATCGCATCCTTATCGTCGATGACGACCGCGACCTGCTGACCGGACTTAGCCGTCAACTGGGCGACCGCTACGATATCGTCACCGCCGAAAGCGGTGAGGAGGCTCTCCGCAAATTTCACACGGATGAGCCGTTCGTAGTCGTTCTCAGTGATGTGTGCCTGCCGGGGATGGGGGGTATTGAGTTCCTTGAGCGACTGAAGGAACTTGCGCCGGAGACCGTGCGGCTGGTGTTGACCGGTCACATTGATCAGAAGGCCACGGCGGAGGCCATCAACCGCGCCAAAGTCTTTGATTTTATCACCAAGCCGGTTGCAACGGAGCTGCTTGCCGCGACGATTGATGGCGCCGCCAGACATTACCACCAGGTTGCGACCGAGCGTGCGTTGGCTGCGGCCCGGAAGCAAATTGAGCAGCAGAACCGGATTCTGTTGGATCGTGAGAAAGTTCAGGAGAAGGTCATCAATGACTTAAGCATTTATCAGGAGGAGTTGCAGGCACAAAATGATGATCTTCTGAAAGCTCGTAATGAAATAGAGAAAATAAGCAGCCGTTATCGCGATATATATAACAATTCACCAGCCGGCATATTTATCATTGATAAATTATTTACGCTGAGAGGAGCCAACAGTACTGGCCTGTCAATGCTCGGCAACCCGTCAGCGGGAGGAGTGGGGATCCAGTTCAAGAACTTTCTGGAAAAAGACAGTCGTCAGGTCCTCAATAATCATTTGTACAAAGTAAGAACCGAAGGGCGCGCTTCCTGCGAATTGTGGATCAAGCCCGGTCACGGCGCCGCCTTCCCGGTGATCCTGGAAAGCGTTGAAACCGGAGTGAATTGGGGTGATGGATGGCAGTGTCTCACCATGGCCGTCGATATCTCCGAACGCAAGTTGGCCGAGGACAACCTGGTCCGTGCACTGGCAGTGCAGGAAAAGCTTTCCAGGTCGTTGGCCGGTTCAGAACATTTTATCAGGATGGTGACAAACAACGCGGGGGCAGCAATCAGCTATTGGGGTGCCGATTGCCGCTGTCGCTTTGCCAATCAGCCCTATTTCGACTGGTTTGACCATCATCCGGAAGCAGTGATCGGCAAGACTGCCCGGGAATTTCTCGGGGATGAACTGTACAGGAAAGGAGAACGCCGCATAAACGGCGTTCTCCAAGGAAAGCCTCAACAATTCGAAAGGGTGATGCGCAAAGCCAATGGCCAGGAGGTTCATGCCCAAATCAACTATGTTCCTGATTTTGGCGCGGAAAAGGTGGTGCAAGGCTTCATTGTCGTGGTTCACGATGTCACGTCGATCAAGCGGGCTGAACTGGCCGCCGAGGCTGCCACCCGCGCCAAGGCAGAGTTTCTCGCCAATATGAGCCACGAGATCCGCACCCCGATGAATGGCATCATCGGCATGGTGCATCTGGCCCTCGGGGCAGACGAACAGCACAAACAACGAGGTTACGTTGAGATGATCGGGCAGTCGGCGCAGCGGCTCCTGGGCGTCATCAACGACATCCTCGACTTCTCCAAGGTTGAAGCCGGGAAGCTGGACGTCGAACATGAGCTGTTCGAAGTGAACACCCTGGTCAGCGACATGCTGGCGACGGTCAGCGGCGGCGCATGCGACAAAGGGCTTGAGGTGAACGTCGAGATAGACCCCGGGGTGCCGCCGGTGGTCCTTGGCGATCAGCTGCGGATCGGCCAGATCCTGCTCAACTACCTCAGCAACGCCATCAAGTTCACCGAGCGGGGCAGGATCACGGTGGGCGTGGAGGTTGAGCGGGCAACGGACACGGATGCGCTGCTGCGCTTCTCGGTCACCGACACCGGAATCGGCCTGACCGCGGAGCTGAGAGCCAATCTGTTCCAATCCTTCCAGCAGGCCGAGAGCTCGACCACCCGCAGGTTCGGGGGGACGGGGCTGGGACTGGCCATCGCCAAGAATCTGGCAGGGCTGATGGGTGGCGATGTCGGGGTCGAGAGCACCCCCGGTCAGGGCAGCACCTTCTGGTTCAGTGTCCGGGTTCAGCCGTCGAACGACGCGGCTGTCGCCACGGCGCCGCGTCACAGCCTGAAGTCGGTCAGTAAGGATCATGCCATCCTGCGGGGCACAAGGGTGTTGCTGGCCGAGGACGACCCCACCAACCAGATGGTCGCCACCGGGTTGCTGGTCGCCGCCGGGATGCAGGTGGACATCGCCGCCAATGGCGCCAGGGCTATCGAGATGGCGCTGGTGAAGGACTACGAGATCGTCCTGATGGACATGCAGATGCCGGAGATGGACGGTATCATGGCGACCAGACTGATCCGCGAGCATGACCGTCTGGCTGAGTTGCCCGTTATCGCCTTGACCGCCAACGCCATGAAGATCCACCAGGAGCAGTGCCTGGCTGCCGGCATGAACGACTTCATCGGCAAGCCGTTCCAGCCGGCGCAGTTGTATTCGATTATCCAGAAATGGGTGACCGGCGCCGGGGATGCCGACCTGTTCGGCGGACAGGCTGACGCGGGAACGGAAGCGCCGCGGCTTCCCGGCACCATCAACGGCCTCGATCTGCGCGCCGGCTTGCGCCGCATGGCGGGCATGGAAGCCCTGTACGTCAAGTCGCTGTTAAGCTTCGTCGAGCAGCAGAAGGACATGTCCGCCCGACTGCGCCAGGACATCGCCGACAATGATGCCGCGGCGGCGGTCCGCGAGGCGCATACTCTGAAAGGCGCGGCCGGGATCATCGAGGCCGGAGAGGTTCGGGAACTCGCCACGGGGCTTGAGGCCGCCTTGGCGGCCGGCGACATCAGCGGCGGCCTGGCGTGGCTGGAGCGGCTTGATGCCCGACTGGATCCCTTGCTTGCTGCCATTAACGTCGCGCTGGAGGATCCATCGTCGCCGTTCCCGACGGCTCTGATGCGCATCGACTGGCAAAGCGCCTATGATTCAGGCCATCCGGTCATCGATGATCAGCACCGGGCCTTGTTCAATCTCGCCAACACTCTTCTCACGGCCATGCTTGCCAGACGCCCGGCGGACGAACTGGAGGTTATGATCGTCACCCTCGCCCAGGAGGCCGTCCGGCATTTCGAAAACGAGGAAAAGGTCTTCACTGCGGCCGGCTTTCCGCTGACCGAGAAGCACACCGCCATCCACGGGGGGCTCGTCGATCAGTTTGCCGATCTGGTCGATCGCTTCCATGACGGTACTCTTGCCATCGGCGATCTTTACACTTTCCTGGTCAACGACCTGATCTCCCGCCACATGCTTGAGGAAGACCGCAAATATTTTTCCTATCTGAAAGGTCAACCCTGGCACATGGCAAGCGCGCAGCCCGAATAGAGGGATGTGGGACGCAAGAATGAAAACCGGTCACGATCACGACAAAGGGGATCCAATGGGTAAGAAAATCGTCTCCAGGTCGCAGGCCGTGGAGACCATTCCGCCAAGCGGCCTTAGATCCCATGTGGTGGGGATCGGATCATCGGCCGGCGGTCTGGAGGCGTTGAGCCAATTCGTCAGCGGCCTTCCCGGCGATCTTGGCTGTTTTTACGTAATCGCCCAGCATATGTCGTCCACCCATAAGAGCATGATGGCCGAGATTTTGGCTCGGGAAACCAAGTTGCTGGTCAAGGAACTGAGCGATGGCGAGGTTCCCGTATCCGACGTCGTTTATATTGTTCCGCCGGCTTATAATTTGGTTTTCGCGTCCGGTCGGTTCTCCCTCCGGGTGGCCCCGCCCGAGGTGGCGCCCAAGCCCTCGATCAATGAAATGTTCCGCTCCATGGCCGACGAGTTCGGCGAAATGGCGATCGGCATCATTCTGTCCGGCACCGGGTCGGACGGAACCAAAGGATTGCAGTCGATCAAGACGGCGGGCGGCGTGACGTTTGTCCAGATCCCCGAAACCGCAAAATATGACGGCATGCCTCGGTCGGCCATTGATGCCGGGGTGGCCGACCGCATTCTTTCGCCGGAGCAGATCGGACAGGAACTCGAGCGTCTGATCCGCTTTCCCGGGGCAGTCCCGGAATTCAGTGATGAAGGCATACCGTCAGCCGAGTTGTCGGATCTGTTCGAACGGGTCCGCCAGCACACCAAGATCGATTTTTCCAGTTATAAGCTGGCGACCGTGCAGCGTCGGTTGCAGCGGCGCCTGTTGGCAACCGAATCAAACAGTCTGGTCAAATATCTCGATCACGTAGCACTCCATCCCGAAGAACTGGAAGCCCTGGCCAAGGAGACGCTGATCTCCGTCACCGAGTTCTTCCGAGACAAGGATGCTTACAAGACCCTTGCGCGCTTTGCCCGGGAGTTGGCCGAACGTAAAGACCCGGGAGAAGCCATCCGGGTTTGGGTGGCGGGCTGCGCCACCGGCGAGGAAGCCTATTCCCTTGCCATTCTGTTCCTCGAGGCCATCGCCGAGGCCAAGGCGAAATGCCCCATTCATATCTTTGCCACGGATATCGACAATAACGCGCTGACCATCGCCCGGCACGGCCACTATTCTCAGGGGAATATGGCGGAAATGCCCGTCGAATATGTCGGGCGCTATTTCATTGCCACCAAGGACGGTTTTGAGCCGACCAAGGAACTCAGGGGATGTATCACTTTCGCCCGCCAGGACATGTCGGCCGATCCGCCTTTCCTGAAGGTCGATCTGGTGAGCTGCCGTAACGTCCTGATCTATTTCAATCCGGATCTTCAGGCCAAGGTTCTGTCCGTTTTTCATTATGCGATGCGTCAGGGTGGGTTGCTGTTTCTTGGGCGTTCGGAAAGCGTCACGCAGCAGGACGCTTTGTTTTCCGCGGTCGATCGCCGCGCCCGGATTTTCCGTTCCCTCGGCCATGGCCGACCGGTGATGGTGCGAAATGTAAAACGTGTACCGCTTCCGATAGAACCGCCGGTCCAGCGCAAATCCCATGAACAGCTTTTTCTGAAGGCGCTTGCCGATCACAGCAGCCCGGCCATCCTGGTCGATGGCGGATGCCGCATTCTGCACAGCCATGGAGCCGTGGCGCCGTTCATCAATTTTCCCGCCGGCGTACCGGATATGAATCTTGCGCAGCTGATCGTTCCCGAGTTTGCCAACGAGATCCTCAGCACGCTCTATCGGGTAAGGCGCAACAATCAGAGCGCCCACAGCCGCAAACGCCGGGTCGCCTCACTCGGCCGACAGGTCTGGCGCCTGGCGATCCATCCCCTTGAGGATCAGGCCGATGTTCCGCTCTACCTGGTGATGTTCGAAGACATGACCTCGGCCGGGCAAGTTCGGGCCAAGGGCGAGGAACCGACCGCGGTTGGCGACGGCGACGAGGATCTGGCGGCGACCAAGGAGCATTTGCAGACCCTGATGGAGGAGATGGCCGCCTCCAACGAGGAGATGCAGGCGCTCAACGAAGAAATTCAGGCCGCTAATGAGGAATTGCAGGCCACCAATGAAGAGTTGGAAGCTTCAAACGAGGAACTGCACGCCACCAACGAGGAATTGGTCAGCGTCAACGAGGAGAGCCAGGTAAAATCGTCTCAACTGGTCGCCATCAACAACGATTTTGCCAGCCTCTACAACACGCTTGAATTTCCGATCCTGGTTTTTGACCCAAATCTTTCGCTGATCCGGGCCAATACGGTGGCGGAACGCAGCTACAATCTTCCCCTGTCTTATCTCGGCCTGCCGATCGATAGGCTGAACCTGCCGCGATTTCTTGGCGATATCGGGCGGCGGCTCGAGGTGACCATGACCGAACAGCGCAGGGAAAGTTTCAGGGTCGAGGACGACGACAGGAACTATCAGATCTTTCTCACGCCGACCATTAACCGCACCCGAGGCCCGCAAAGCGTCGTTCTGGTCGTCATCGATCAAACCGAGCTGGTGCAGTCGCAAAAGCAGAGCCTCGACAATCAGCAACTGTTGCTGTCGATCATGAACCATTCCGCCTCGGCTGTTTCGGTGAAGGATACCGCCGGGCGCTACGAATTCGGCAATGCCCGGTTCTCGGAGCTTTTTGGCCTCCGGGCAGACGACATCATCGGCAAGACCGACCATCAGCTGTTCTCTCTGGAAACCGCCCAAATCCTGCGTGGCCGGGATCTGGCGGTCATGGCGCAGCTTCAGTCCGTCGCCAGCCTCGACAGGATTGAGCTTGCGTCCGGCGCTCTCTGGCTGGATTGCGTCCGCTTTCCCATCTACGACGGCAAAAAGGTTTTGCGCGCTGTCTGCACCCAGGCGACCGACTTCAGCGCCAAACTCCGGGACGAACAGGGCAAGTGATGGGCACCTCGCTGGAAACGCTTCTGCATGTCTGTGAATCCGAGAAGCTGCACCTGTCGGGACAGATCCAGTCCTTTGGCGCGCTGATCCGCCTTGATCCGGCGACCCGGCAGATTACCCATGCCTCGGCCAATCTGGGACACTTCATCGACGCCGATCCCTCGCGGTTAATCGGCCAGTCCATCGATTGCCTGACCTGGCTGTCGGGGGAGGCTCTTTCCTCGCTGTCCGACAAGCCTGGTACCCGCCAGGCTGTTCCGGGGGGGCTCGATGGCGTCGGCGGACCTTTGGCCGCGATGATGCTCCGGGGAGCCGAAGCCGCCATCATCATCGAACTGGAATACAACCTGTCCCTGCCGGATCCGATCCGGATGGAACAACTGCAGTCATTCTTCCTGTCCCCGCCGGCAGACGACGACGAACTTGGCGAACGGAACCAGCAGTTGGTGCGGGGGGTCGGGGCCATCACCGGCTATGACCGGGTCATGCTTTATCGGTTCCATGGCGACTGGTCGGGCGAGGTGATCACCGAAGAGATTTCCGGCGAAATGGGCGGTTATCTGGGGCAGCGCTTCCCTGCCAGTGACATACCGAGCATTGCCCGCAATCTCTATTTGATCAACCCGGCGCGGGCGGTTCCGGACATCGCTGCGTCGCCGGTCGCCATCCTCGGCCTGTCCGCGGATCCCCCTGATCTGACCTGGTCGGATCTGCGCAGCGTGTCTCCCGTGCACCTCGAATACCTAGGCAATATGGGCGTCGGCGCTTCGTTCTCGGTACCGATCAGGGTGTCCGGCCGCCTTTGGGGGCTGGTGGCCTGCCACCATCGGCGGTCCCGACGGCTTTCTCCCGACCTGCGCTCCGCCTGCGTTACTCTGACCAATCTCTATAACATGGGCCTCACCTCCTATCTGGCCGAAGATAACCTCAGAAATATCGCCGGCCTGGATGATCGCATCGAAAAGATAGGCAAAGATCTGTCTCGGTATGACGACCCACTGAAGGCGGCGGATGAGATGGCTGACCGTCTGGTGACGCTGTTGAACGCCCAGGGATTCGCCATGGTGGCGGGACGGGAGGCGGTGATTGCCGGGGACGGCCCGGATCCCGAGGAAATTGGCTTGATCGATGCCTGGTTCTTGCAACAACACGGTAAAAATACTGCAACGACCGATCATTTGAAGGAAACCCTTGCCGGGGCAGGGGACCTGTTGGCCAGGGTCAGTGGATTGGTGGCGATCAAGGTGCGCTCCGAGCGCTTCGGGCCGGTCCGGCTTTACTGGTTTCGGCCATCGGAATCGCAAGAGATCACCTGGGCCGGGGATCCCCAAAAACCAATCGAGGAAAAAGCCGGGGTGGTGATGATTTCTCCACGCCGTTCCTTTGAAAAATGGATTGAAGTCAGGACCGGCTATAGTCGCCCTTGGAGCAAGTTGGAACAATTGACCGCCATCAAATTGCGCAGCGCTTTGCTCGAGCATCTTTAGCATCCCGAAGAATGTCTGAACGCTAAATGCTTCAGCGCTTTTGCCTTAATAGGCGTGAGATATTTTTTAGAAGGACAGGCTATGGCATTGATAATTGTTACCGACGATGACGCCATGATCCGCACCATGCTAAGCGATGCCCTGACATCGGTCGGACATACGGTGTTTTTGGCCGAGAACGGATATCAATGCCTGGGGTATCTTAAACGGTCCCGTCCAGACTTGGTGCTCACCGATATTTTCATGCCGGACAAGGACGGCATCGAAACCATCTGTGAAATTCATGATCGCTGGCCGGAGATCAAAATCATTGCCATGTCCGGTGGCGGATCTCGCCCGGAAGCGATGGATTATTTGACTGCGGCCGAAGGTTTTGGTGCGGCCAGAATTCTGCGAAAGCCGTTCAGCGTCAAACAGGTGCTTCAGATGGTCGATGAGGTTCTCGGCGCGCTGGTTTCATGAGCGGCTTCTATGTTCATGATTGGGATTGGGTCACGAACTCATAAAAGCTCTGCGTAGTCGTGATGGGATTGGCTTATAGCCCGGATCTAATCGTCAAAGTAGAATAAATGGGCGGAATTTTTTATCCTCAATAATGATGTGGTTCATAAGCCACATTTGCAGGAACTGAGAAAGCTCATCGCCGATCGTCTCGTCGTCACTCAGAAATCTCCTGTGCAGGTCATTAACTTCAGAGATCATATGACTATGGATCAACTTGTGATCCTCAAGATCAGGGTAGTTGCATTGTTCCATCAGATCCTCTTCATTTTTAAAATGGTATCTGATGTAACTGATAAGTTCGTCGAGAACAAACTCCACGACGATGCGGTCCTCCACATTATCTTTGTTGATTAGCTGGTTGATCAACTCAAGCAAGACCCGATGATCCCGATCGACGATGGTGTGCCCGATCTCGATTGAGGCGTTCCATTCGATCTGCGGCGCCTTGGATCGACTGGAAAGTACGGCAAAGAAAGCATCGACGATGACCGGATCAAACTGAGTGCCGCGCTGGTCGCGCATGTACGACAGAACCTGGTCAACCTCCCAGGCTTCCTTGTACGGGCGTTTTGACATCAGGGCATCGTAGACATCCGCCACCGCGGTAATCCGGGCCGCCAGAGGAATATCCCTGCCGGCCAATCGGTTCGGGTAACCGGACCCATTCCAGCATTCGTGATGACCATCGGCAATTTCCGCCGCCAGTTTGAAATAGGTGCTTCCGCCAAGCATCCACTGGCCTTTTTGCAGCAGCGCCCCGCCGGTGGAGGCATGGGTCTGCATGATCCTTCTTTCGTCATCATCCAGGGGGCCTGGTTTCAGCAGGATGGCATCCGGGATACTGACCTTTCCGACATCATGGAGGATGCTGGATACGCCGATGTGTTGGGTGAAGGTGACATCGCAGGTTTCCCGCTCCACGGCTTTGCGATAAAGCTCACGGGCGATCTCATGGGCCATGCGGGCGACCCGGAGGACATGGCCGCCGGTCGCGCGGTCACGATGCTCCGCCAGATCGGCAAGGACGATCAGGGCGACCTTATGGGCGCTTCTGATCGCAGCCTCAATACGGCTTCGTTCACCCACACTGGTTTTCGCCTGCTGGTGGGATCGTGCCTGGGCGATGGCGCGCCGGACCGTCCACACCAGAAGATCCTTGCCGACCGGCTTCGTCAGATAGGCCACATTCGGACCCAGGCGGTCAAAGGCATCGGCCTGTCCCCAGTGGCCGGACAAAACGATCAGTGACGTCTTGGGAAATAAATCATTGAGGCATTTGATCAACTGTTCCCCATCCATCACCGGCATGGCGATGTCGGTGACGACAACATCGGCGGGGACCATCTGCATTTTCTCCAAGGCCTCCCGGCCATTGCCGGCAAGCACGATGTCCAATTGATCGCCCAACTCGGAAGAAAGCGTTCGAACGATCCCATGCAGCACATTCGGCTCATCGTCGACAAGAAGAACTCTCGCCCTTTCGATCGTTACAACATGCCCCATGTCAGATTAACTCCAAATTTTTTGCCATCGATATATATTATAGAGCCGGAACCGATAGTTGATCTCTAATATGCATTGGTCTATGAACTCGCAAGACACTATGAGTTGCGGGTAATTTAATAATAAGTTAAAATTGTTTCATATCAGAAACTTTGAGATTGCGGCCGACAGTCTGGCCGGAGAATGTCTCAGGACTTTGATCCCATGGCTGTCCTCATTTGGGGACTGGCATCACTTTTTCGCCTGAAATACTCTAGGCATCCGGCCGGACGTGACCGCTTCCGTCCCCCCGGATGAGGGGATGTCCTCCCAGCCCCCTCAGACCTACGGCATTCTCACAAAACTATAGGGGGCAATAATTAAGAGGATCAATTCAGCCGAACGGCGAATGTCGATCCTCCTTTATTTTTGAGGGCTGTCGACTCTGAGCGGATTGGGGGGCGAAAAGCCCTGTAGCAACACGGACGGAGCGGACAGCCACGGACGGAGCCTTGATTTTGTGGAGGTCCACCTCCGCGTCCTCAGTGAGGCGTGGTGAAGCAACTGGCTGCCTTTTAAAATATTCATCACAAAATTCACAGAGAACACGGAGAAAATATTACTGCGCCTTCGGCGCTATCTTAAAATAAGCTGGCCGTTACAATGCTGGAGTGCACCCCGAAACTGAGACAGTAAACTACGGACAGTTCCTCGGAGGGGGATCTGACCTATGGAAACGAATCGGTATTTTTCACCTGACAAGAAGTTAGAGGTCGTCAAGCGTTACGCTGCGGGCGAGAGTCCCGGGGCGTTGGGCCGAGAGTACTCGATAAGGCCGACGTTGGTTCATCAGTGGGTGAGCGTTTATCGGGAATGCGGTTTGGCCGGACTGAGGGGGCCAGGTCGGCCGAGCCGGGAATCGCTGGCCAAAGAGTTGCTTCCCAATGCGAGCGAAATAGATGCGTCGCACAGCCCCGCTGCCGCCCAGCGCCGGATCGCCCTACTGGAGCAAAAGCTTGCCCAGCAATCGCTAGAAATTGATTTTTTCAAGCACGCCTTGCGGCACTTCGAAACGTCGCTCCAGCTGGACGATCAGTCTGGAGCGACGGCGCCCACGCCCTCATCCGGGCCCAAGCGCAACCGCAAGGCGGACTGAGTGTGGAACGGATGTGTGCACTGGCGGGAGTTAGTCGTGCCGGCTATTACCGGCATTGGCATTTGAAGCGACCATGTCAGGAAGAAACGGCTTTGCGGGACCAGGTCCAACGCTTTGCCCTGGCCAACCGTCATTATGGATACCGGCGCCTGACAGCCGAACTGCAGCGCGATGGATGGGACGTCAACCACAAGCGCGTGCTCCGCATTGCCCGAGAGGACAATCTTTTGTGCCTGCGGCGGCGTAGCTTTGTGCCAACAACGACCCAGTCGGATCATCGTTTCAAAGTTTACCCCAACTTGGCGAAAAGGCTGGAGCCGACGTCACCCAACCAGCTTTGGGTTGCTGATATCACCTACATCCGACTGGACGAAGCCTTCGTCTACTTGGCGGTGGTTCTCGATGCCTTCAGTCGCAAAGTCATCGGTTGGGCCCTGGACAATCATCTGAAGGCCTCGCTGGCCCTCGCGGCTCTTCGCATGGCCTTGGCCTCCCGTGCGGTGATCGCCGAAGCCCTGGTCCATCACTCGGATCGCGGCGTTCAGTACGCTTGTTCTGAGTACATCGCCGAGCTTGCGACAAAGGGTATCCTGCCAAGCATGAGCCGGCCGGGATGCCCCTATGACAACGCCATGGCGGAAAGCTTCATGAAAACGCTCAAGCAGGAAGAGGTCGACGGGCGTGACTACCGCGACCTCGATCACGCCCGATCGGCAATCTCAGAGTTCTTGGAAAACACCTATAACCGGAAGCGTCTTCACTCTGCCTTAGGCTATCGGCCGCCGGCCGAATATGAGATGGTTTTTGCCGAACCTGTTTGGGGTGCTGCGCAGCACCCCAAACAGGTTCAACTGCAGCCTTGTCCGTAGTTATTCGTCTCAGGCAAGGGGTTCAGTCCAATGCAAGGAACGTCCGTGGCTGTCCGCTCCGTCCGTGTTGCTTAAGCCGAAGGTGCATTCGAGTTCCGTGCCCAATTCTCACGCCTGAATCACTCTTGTACAATTCCCCTTCACTCCATGTGTGAATCCCGTAGGCCCCCTCAGACAGGGACGGTCTGCTCCACCTGTTTCTCTGTCGCGAGGAGTTCTTTGACCATCGTGAGGACCTGCTTGGTATTGAACGGCTTAGGCAAGATCCGATCCGCACCAAAGGTATTGGCAAGTTTCAGATGGTCGTGTACCCCCGGACGACCAGTGGACATGGCGATGATCCTAATCTCTGGCCAATGGTGAGAAAGCTCAAAGACCGTTTCCAGGCCTCCTTTTCCTGGCATGAAGATATCGGTGATGACCAGCTCAGGACGTGCCGTCTCGAAGTGCTTGAAGCAGGCATCTCCTTCGGCCGCCTCAAGCACGGTATGTCCGTTCAGTTCCAGCACCTCACGGAGCGTGGTGCGGATCATGATGTCGTCGTCAACTACAACAATTAGAGCCATAGCACGGCACTCCCCCGGGCAGCCGCGGGTTTCATCTCAGCAACCATAGGTGTCCTCATTTTTGAGCCTCTGCGTTCCACCCCATCTCCGCCGAGAACGGGCTTTGAGGGATCTGCCTCACACTTAACGCGCCATCGCCATCCATAGCATCGTCGTCGTTTCCATCCAGCGCGCGCTGGATAGCGTCCAGCAGCGGGATCAGTTTGACCTCCAGCCGTCTAAGGAGGTCCAGGCTTGCATCGATGTCGGCAGACGTCAGCGCCATCTCAAGCTCCGCTGCGAGTTTCTGCGCGTCGCCGGCCTCAACGATCCCGGCCGCCCCCTTGAGGGTATGGGCCTCGCGGGTCGCTCGGGCGATGTCGTTATCGTCGATGGCCTAACGCAACCGGACGGGCAGGTCCTTCTGCTGCTCAACGAAGCCTCGCAGGGACTTGACGTACAGAGCCTCCATCCCGGCCATGCGGCGCAAGCCGGCGCGCAGGTCCAGGCCCCCGATGGCGCCAGGGAGACTGATCGCATCCGGTTTTGCCTCTGCCATCACTCCGAACAGCTCGGCATCTCCGGCGCCGGTGACCCATTTCTTGATCACCTCGTAGAGCTGTCCCGGGTCAAAGGGCTTGCCGATGAAGTCGTTCATGCCTGCGGCCAGGCATTCCTCCTGGTGGGTCTTCATGACGTTGGCGGTCATGGCGACGATGGGCAAATCAACTAACCTCTCCTGCTTGCGGATCAGTCTGGTTGCCATGATGCCGTCCATCACCGGCATTTGCATGTCCATCAGGACGATCTCGAAGTCCCCAGACGTCGCCATCTCAACGGCCATGCCGCCATCGGTGGCGATGTCCACCCGCATCCCTGCCGCCTCCAGCAGCCCGGTGGCGACCATCTGGTTGGTGGGGTCGTCCTCAGCCAGCAGCACCCGTGT
>Ga0208507_1000858_pt1 | contig 18232 bp, 25 predicted proteins | sample CryBogCBH12Aug01_FD_184626 | JGI IMG/M metagenome (GOLD analysis project Ga0208507, IMG submission 184626) | Freshwater microbial communities from Crystal Bog, Wisconsin, USA - CBH12Aug09.1 (SPAdes) (version 2) | ecosystem: Environmental > Aquatic > Freshwater > Lake | place: Crystal Bog... | reverse complement strand
TCGCGCGCCAGCTGCGCCGCCTGCATTTTCGGCGCTGATGACCATTGGGCGTCCCACCGGGTTGTGCTGCCCGAGCAATTTGCCCGGGTCGCGGCTTATGAGCAGGAATTTGGCGTCACCATCGATCGCAACCGGCGAAGCCTCTGCCAACGGGCCGCCGCCGGCCGCGTGTTTGCCATGGACCCGGCTGTGATGGAGGAGGCGCGGTCTACCGATTGGTCGGGACAGGCGATTCTGGCGCCGGGTACCTGGTCTATGCCGATCGGCGCCTTCGGTTCTCCCGACAGCGGCCCATGCTAATTCAACAGACCGAATCTTTGCTGATTGCGGGTGCTGGGTAAATTCGATGATAGTATCTTTGCAATCATCCTGAGACCGCGTTAATCTTCTGTCCAGTTCCTGTCCGCCCTTCCTGTTGTTTGCTGGTGGGACTGTCTTTTTGGGAAAAGAGCGCCATGGGAAAGATTGATCATGATCCGATTTCGGTCTTGGCTGGATTGGCGTGGGAAGCGGACGGGGTATCTAAGTGGCGATGCTTTCATAGCTTCGATGACCCCGACGGGCGTGCCGTTTTAACGGTGTATGCCGACGGTGATCATTGCAGTCATCTTTCAGTGGTCGGCCAATTCGCCGGTGACGAGGTGGTGATGGATCTGCACATTGGGATCGATGTGGAAGCGGCAAAAAGCCTTGGAAAAGCGCTCTGGGGTGATGTTTTCCTCCGTCTGCGGGAACAATCCGCCGCAAAGATTTTGCCCGACTGCAATTTGACGGCTTCCCGGATGGAAGCCGAACCCAATGACAGAGACCGGCGCCGCCATGTTCGCTGTGCCAGCAATCTCCGGGTCCTGGTCAATGAACTTCACGGCCCGCCGATAACTGTCGGGCGGGTTCGCAATTTCTCTGACGGTGGCTGTTTCGTTGAAATCGGGAGCCATTTGTCGTTGGTGCCCGAAAAGGGCCTTCTGGTGCGTCTGCTGACGCCAGACGGCGAGGACTGTATGGTGGGGCGCATTCTTGATGTGCACGATACCAGTCTGCGCGTTCAGTTCGAGAAAGAACAGTTACCCGATTGGCCGCGGATCTGCCCGAAATGCACCTCTTCTTGTGAGGGGTGGCAGTCGTTGGTCGATGAGCCTGTTTTGGGGGCGCTGGCCCGTTCGATCAGAAAAGAACGTGGGTGTCCGTAAGCCGTTCTATTCCTAATCATGGTGGTATGTTCAAATCTCACGCGCATAACTTAACGGGCGATTTTTTTGAATGGTCCGTCGTGTTTAATATAGCTGGCTTATTGCATCAATAACGTCACATGGCACCATTAGGTGTTGCTGTTCCATTTTGATGGTTTTGGCGCTCTCGCCTTCGGAGAATTTCAATGTGTTCTGCACATGATATTGCGGCAGCCTATGGTTTTTCTCCGCTGCACACCGGCGGTGGTTGCATGGTGTTCGCCAAGCGGGTGAGTGGGCAGGAGGCGCTCTATGTGTCGGCGGAGGGCAACACCATTGATGCGGATCCATCGGCGCCAATTTGGTTGGCCGGGCGTTACCACGATGACGGTGGAAGCTTGGATATCACCTTGCTCACCAATCTCGACGAAGCCTTTGTGATTGCCGAACAAGTCAAAGGGCTTAACCCTTGCGATAATGTGCTGGTTGATCTGGCGGTCATCCTGCCGGTCAAGGGCGCTCGTTTCGTTTTGGCCAGGGATGTCGAAAGGTATCCCAACTTTGTCGCCCGTGCTGGTTTGACCGGGACCCTGGTCGAGGCAACCGGAGATTTGATCTCGATCCGGTTGGATGATGTCCTTCCTGGTTGTGAGGAGTGGGACAACTGCCTGGAATGGTGCCCGGACTGTGAACCAGGCGCCTATTCCGCATTTCTTGCTGATGTCGCTTTGCTCCCCACCGACGCAGGCCTGTCCGATGGGGCCAGTTAGGTTGCTGCTCTGCTGCGGGAATTCAGACTGATGGCTACCCAGACATCGTTGGCACCTCGCTCGGATGACGGCGCTGAAAATGAGCATGCGCTGTTATCCGTCCGGGCAATCCAGAAGGGGGTCGCCAGATATTTTGGTCTGGCTGTCGACGACCTGCTTTCCACAAGGCGGGCCCGTCATTGCGCCGGGCCGAGGCAAATCGCGATGTGGTTGGCTGTTGAATTGCTTCCCAGGCGTTCCCTTCCCTTCATTGGGAGGGCATTTGATCGGGACCATACGACGATCATTTATGCGCGGAAGGCCGTGGACAAGCGGTGCGGGAGTGTGCAGTTCCGTGAGGAACTGGTCCGCGTCAAGGCAGCAGTCCTTCAGATGGGTGACGGTTCGCCGTCGATGGAAGAGACGGCGGTGCGGATGGCTGAGGATATCGCTGTCGGTTTCAGGCAGGCCATCCTGACTATGGCGGCCTCAGATCCGCAGGCCTTTATTCGAAACGCCGCAGCGTTTGCAAACAATGGTGCGGACAACACGCCGTTTACCGCCGGCAGCGGCCCGACCAGGCATTGCCAGCAAGTTTCTGTGGTTGGATCCGGTGTGGAATTTCCGGTGGTTGTTGCGTTGAAACGGGGAAGAGGAAGGTAAGGATGTTCCTGCGATACAGTCCCAGCAGCGTGCCTGACGTGAATTGTGTTCTTGCCGACCCGTCTGTTTCCCGATGGGTCAAGGATGCCATCGGTGATTTGTTGAAAAGGGATCCGGTGGACGCAGCCCGCGATGCAGCTCTCGTGGCGGCGTTGATGGCCTCGTGGTCGGATTGCCATCTGGATTTGCAAACGACGCACTCTCCCGGTACCGCCCAGGATCATATCGAGGCGGCGTGGCAAAACATCGAAAACGGTGAAATCGAGTCTGCTCTGTCCCATTTGGATGGGGCGCTTGCCGCCCTGCGATCTCGTTAGTTTTGCCCACCGATGTGTATTTCTGCGATTTTAGAAGGGTGCTGATCATGACCGCACGCCGCTGGTTACCCGCCGATTATCAGGATGAGAGCATTCCCCCGCCCAGGCCGTCGGTGGACGACTGGATCGTGACGCTACCCGGTGACGCTTACGCCCTGGCGCCGTGCAACGACACCATAAATCCCGAGGACCAGTGGATTTTGAGCGACGGCGATCTGGTGAAGTTCGATTGGACAGAAGATCACGGCGTCGCTGAGTTCACCGTTCGGGAGGATGGTACTTGGGAACTCGATGTTCCGGCGCCCGAGGCGCCTGAGGGCGGGTATCTGATCGTCGCTGTTCAGTATGATTGGGATACGATGAATGACGGATTGGAGGCTTTCGCCGCGGCGCTGATCGAGGGTGACCCGACCCCTCGTACCGTCACCATCGTGTTCTACAGTTGGTCGGTCCGGTCAGTTTCCTATCTCTTTCGTAACGGCAAATTCCACCTGGTGGGCGATACAATTGCTGGGCTGCGCCATTAGAAAATAGGTTTGGTGCCTCGCTTATGTTGATTCGGTAAAGAGCAGATCATGCCTGTCTTCAATTACCACATGATCGATCATGACGATCCCCGGCCGACCTGGTGAATATCATGCGGCCCAATCGTTGGAGCAACCGATTCCGCATTGGGCCCGACGGTGACCGCGCCACCGTTCTTGCCAAGCACAAAGAAGAACTTTGGTACCAGATACGGCGGGGCTTTAGCAGTTTCATTGGCTATTGCCCATACTTGCGCATATTATATCAGAATAACCAACATTCATGAGCCCACGAAATGCGCAAGAAGCTAAAATCCCTCAACCAGCAGCGAATGGAATTTGCGGCCACTGTCGAGCGATTTGGAACAAAAAGCGCATTTCGTGGGCCTCCGCTCGAAACGATTCTGCTTAGGGACGTTGCCCGAACCGATAATGGCGGCATCGTGACTGACCATCTCTGGTTTACCGCCGGCAAGAGCTGGCGAGGTCTTCGGGCAGGAGATCGAGTCCTTTTTGAGGCCCGGGTTGGTCAGTACGAAAAGGGCTATTTCGGTCGGCGCGAAGACGTTTACGTTCCGAACGACATAGACTATCGGCTGGAACGTCCGACCAAGGTGCGTGTGGCGCCGGATGAGGTGAAATCCGACGCATGAGCAAGTTGCTTACGACGCTCCAGGCCGCAAAAGCCCTCAACATTTCCCCGCAGACTCTGCGTCGATGGGAGAGGGAGGGGCGTATCCCGCCTGCTGAGCGCACATCAGGCAATCAGCGGCGCTACGACTTGTCGAAGCTTGCGCCGAACCTGTTTCACGCGGGCATAGGTGATCAGCGGCGCACCATCGCCTATGCCCGCGTTTCAAGCCATGACCAAAAGGCGGACCTGGAGCGTCAGAAACAGGTTCTCGAGCTTTATTGTGCCGGAAATGCCTGGACCTTCGAGATTATTTCCGACCTCGGGTCCGGCATGAATTACCGCAAGAAAGGCCTCAAGCGCCTGCTTGATGGAATTATTGACGGCACCGTCGGCCGCCTTGTCATCGCGCACAAGGATCGCTTGCTGCGCTTTGGCGCGGAGGTGATTTTTGCGCTGTGCGAGGCTAAAAAGGTCGAGGTCATCATCCTCAATCAAGGCGAGGACTCGACCTTTGAGGAGGATCTAGCCAAGGATGTCCTTGAGATCATCACCGTGTTCTCGGCGCGACTCTATGGAGCCCGTTCGCGCAAGAACCAGAAGCTGCTTGATGACATCAAGGCCGCCGTTGCCGACACGGACGATGCTCCATGATCCTCCAGCCCCGCACGTTCCAAGCACGCATCCCCAACCACCCAGCCCTCTCCGCGGTGGCGGAACTGCTGTCGCGGGCTGAGCGGTGTCTGTGGGCTGAGATGGCGCGCGGCAAGAAGTCGGACGCCTGCAAGAGCGACTTCATCCGCCGTTTCGGCATCACCGCACGGCAGTTCAATGCGCTTTCCGTCGCCTGCAAGGGCAAGGCGTCAAGCCTGCGCGAGATCGGCAAGTGGCGGATGCGTGATCTCGATACTCGCATCAAGGCGACGCTGAAGACGATCCGCAAGATCGATCAGCGCTTGCCGAAGGATCCGGCGAAACGCCGGCGTGCTCTGGCAGAGCGCCATCAGAAGACCCGACGCCTAGGTATCCTTCGTGATCGCCAGGCGGCGATACGCTCCGAACGTTCCCGCTCGATGCCGTCGCTCTGTTTCGGCTCCGCCAAGCTGTTTAATGCTCAGCATCACCTTGCCGAGAACGGCTTTTCCGACCACGCCGCCTGGCGGCAGGCGTGGTGCTTCGACCGCTCAAGCCAGTTCTTCTGCCTCGGCTCCAAGGACGAGGCCGGCGGCAACCAGACCTGCACCGCGACGCTAACGGCGGAAGGGTCCATCGCGCTGCGTCTGCGTCTGCCGGATGCCGTTTCTGCGAATTTTCCCGAAATCGGCAAATATTTACAGATCGGGCCGATCGCGTTCGGCTTTGGCCACGATGTCATCGCCGCGGAGATCCGTGCCCATACCACCGGCGATGGCCGAGCGATGTCCTGGCGCTTCGTTCGCGACGGCAAGAGCTGGCGCGTTTTCGTCAGCCTGTTCCAGCCACTGGAAGAAGCTACATCAGACATCAGCCGCGGCTGCCTCGCCGTCGACTTCAACGCCGGATTCCTGGCAGCCGTCTTCGTTGACACTGCCGGCAATCCGAAAGGGCGGATCTCGGTCCCGATGTTGACGCAATACCGTCGGCAGGACCAGGTTGAGGCCGCGATCGGTGACGCGGTGGCCAGGTTGATTGCGCTCGCAAAGCGTCGACAGGTGCCGATTGCCATCGAGGACCTCGACTTCGAAGCAAAGAAGGCGCGACTCCGGGAAGAATCGACACCCTGCCAAGCTCGGATGCTTTCGGCTTTTGCGCACAAGGCCTTCCGCTCTTTGCTGGAGCGGCGGGCACAACGCGAAGGCATCGCCGTTCTGGCCGTCGAACCCGCCTACACCTCGCTGCAAGGCCGGTGCCGGTTCATGGACCGCTACGGCCTTTCCGTTCATCATGCCGCCGCCCTCGTTATTGGGCGCCGTGCAATGCACTATTCCGAGCGCCTTCCGGCCTCGCTATCGGTGCCGGCCGGGGATATTCCCCTGGCTGCGCGCCGTAAGCTCGTCCGCGTCACCCTCGCCCGTCCTGCAAGGAACGGCCGCAGGCATGTGCTGGAGAGTTGGGCGAAGGTCGGCAGTGCATGGAAAGCGGCCCTCAAAGGGCTGTGTCCGACCCGTCGCCTTGCCGCGGCGGGATCCTCTTCGGCGAGAGCGGGAGTTCCGGCCGAAGATCGATCGCTGGCTGACGATACAGCTTTTCTCGAAGAGCTGATATCACGGCCACGGACATCTGACGGTGCGATCCCGTCACGCGAATCGTCCGCAGAACTGCTTGGCGGACGTCAGTGCGCAACAATGTTCAGTAATGAGCAATTATGCGCAACTGTTTAGGAGCGGTTTCCGAGGGATTACGAAATCGAACGGACGTTGGATGGGACACTCCTGACCAAGGAGGCGCAAACAGCCAAGATCGGTAATTCCGTTTGCCCCGATGTCGCGGACGCCATTATCCGGGCCAACCTGTTGACACCGGATCGTCAACGCGCCGCCGCCTGATATATCCGCCGGACCAAGCGACTACATCGTGAAGTCATTTTTAACCAACACTTCTCTTTGATTGTGGTCAACTTGCATGGCACGCGGTCAATGCGACCATCGGACTTGGAGGTACCGATGGTCACTCAAGTTTCTCTTTTCTGCGATAAAGAAGCGGCGGCTCCAATAGTTGTGAGCTACGGGGGCGGAGTGGATTCGACAGCGATGCTGATCGAAATGCAGCGCCGCGGGCTGCGTCCCTCGCTGATTCTGTTTGCCGACGTCGGTTCTGAAAAGCAGGCGACCTACGACTACCTCCCGGTGATGAACTCCTGGCTGGCAAAGGTCGGGTTTCCTCAGATCACGGTGGTCAAGAACCCTCGCCCAAAAAGCGGCGATGTGTCCCTCGGGGCTGCACTGCTGCGGACAGCGTGCCTTCCGGCTCTGGCGTTCAATCAACACCAGTGCTCGCTGGTCTGGAAAGTCGATCCGCAGGAACGGCATCTCCGGCGTCATTTTGGCTGGAGCAACCGCACAGGCTCATGGGCGGCCGTGCCGCACGTGATCAAGGCCATCGGCTACGACAACGGGCCGCGAGATCGGTGCCGCGCCGGCAAGAGCCACGGGAAGGATTCACCAGGGTGCGTAAACTGGTATCCGCTGGTGGAATGGGAAATCGACCGGGAACAGTGCATAGAGATTATCCGGAGCGCCGGTCTGCCGGTTCCGGTGAAATCCAGCTGCTTTTTCTGTCCTGCCATGAAGAAGTGCGAAATCGACGACCTGGCCCGTCATGAACCGGCACTGCTGGAAACCGCGTTGAAGATAGAGGCTGGTGCGATCCGGCGCGGGCTGACCAAGATTGCCGGCCTGGGTCGTAGTTGGGCGTGGCGGGATTATCTCCAGTCTGAAAATGCCCCGGCAGATGTCCGTGAGATCGCCGCCGGCATGATTAGTAACGATACCGAGGCAACGCCGATGGCCGCTTAAAATAGGGCCGATGCCGAACGCCAACCGTTCGTTATGCTGAGCAAGATATCGGGAAAGGGCGCTTCTGTGACCGAACATGTCGAATACGACGAGGAATGCCGCCAGATTATCAGCCATGCGCCAGCCAAGGCCATAGCGTGGTGGCTGATGGCTTCGTACCTCTATTATCACCAGGACCAAACGATTCTGTCGGACGCCATGTTCGACGAATTGTCGGGCTTTCTTGCGGCCCGATGGGAAGAGATTGAGCATCCCCATAAGGTTTTGATCCGGAGGGAAGATCTGGCTACCGGGTCAGGTTTTGCCATTCCAAGAGAACGATATCCGTCGATCGTCATTGGTGCTGCGTGTCGGTTGCTCGCCAACGGTATTGAGCCGCTGCCGGCGGTTGCGCCGCCAAAGAAGCAGCTTTCCCTGTTTTAGGGGGCCACCCTGCCATGGCGGGGGTTGTCTGCGGTGATCTGCCTTGCCCGATTGTACGCATTTTGCGTTCACCCCTCCCCGCGACGAAAATCTGAAGATGGGCGGTGGACAGGCGGCCGCGAACCCCAGGCGCCGCGAATTGCATCTCCCCTTCTCCGGATTAGGCTCTGGGTATTGAATTGGGAGAACAACCCATGGGCATGGAACTTATTCGCCGATCGACGGTGGTCGAGACCGAGGCCTACCGCAACCAGTCTCTGGAAATGTTTGGCCAGGCCTTCGACCTGCTGCAGAAGGCGAGGCAGGTGGTGGCGATGGCCGCTCCCTCCGTCGGCGACGCCGGCCATTTCGACGATGCCGCGCGCGATGCGATCGCGCCCAAATATGGCGGCGGGTATCACGAGAAAGAACGGCGTGAGCGATTCCTCGACGCGATGCGCCGGCAGGTGGACTGCGCCGTCTGGCATCATCTTATCGGGTCCACCGATCTGGAAAAATTGATGGATCATAAGGCGAGGGCGCAATTTCGCGAGCAGCTGAAGAAAGACCCGCCGCCGGCCACGGCCGACAATTGCTTTGCGACAATGAGAGCTCTCATGGGGGATGCGGACGCGATCTTCAAACGTGGAATCGCCGAGGCTTTTTCCAGGCTTGATCGGCGCTTCCGTTCCCATGACGGGTTCAAAGTCGGCAACCGAATCGTTCTCGATCGCGCATTCAGTGAACACGGTTGTTGGAACCATTACCGGGATCAGGACGAGACGTTGCGCGATGTGGAACGCGCGTTCTGCGTTCTCGACGGAACGGCGATGCCCGCACGCTCCGGCGGCATCATCGGCGCCATTGACTCCGCACGGCGCGGGTTTGGGGTGCAAACCTATACCGCACAGAACCAATATTTCCGGGTTCGGGTTTTTAAAAACGGCAATGCTCATGTCTATTTCCTGCGGGACGATCTGGTCACCCGGGTCAATAAACTGCTCGCCGAATACTATGGCGAAGTGCTTGGTGCCGGGTCGGATGTCGCCGAGGCAAAGCCCGATTTCATCCGCACGCCGGCCAGGAATTACGGCTTCTTCGAAACACCGGTTGCCGTAGCTGAAAGGGTCCTGCAGGAGGCCGGGTATCTTCGGGGCAAGTCCGTGTTGGAGCCGAACGCCGGCCGCGGCGCCCTGGCGAGCAAAGCGGTCGCCGCCGGCGCGATGGTCACCTGTGTCGAGATTCAACAGCAGCACGCCGCGTTTCTTCGTGACCAGGGAATTTACAACCAGGTCATTCACGACGATTTCTTCGATCAGACGCCGGACGGGCTCGAGCTCTTCGATGTCATTATCATGAACCCGCCCTTCGATGGCCAACGGGATATCGACCATGTGACCCATGCGGCTCGGTTCCTCAAACCCGGCGGCAAGCTGGTTGCGATCATGGCGGCCGGCGTCGAGTTCCGTGACAACGCCAAGGCGGTTGCCTTTCGGGCGCTGCATGCCCGGATGGGGGGCTCTTTCCTGGACCTGCCGGCCGGGTCTTTTGCCGAGTCGGGGACGATGGTCAACACGATCATTGCCGAGATGCATGCGCCCCGGGCTTGATAATTGACGGTGCGGTGGACGTTTTCCCCCTTCGTCGCCGAGGAATGGGTGTCTTTCGGGTGGAGGGGGGATCCATTGCATGGCGCCGGCTGAGTGATAGTTTCCTTGGTATCAACCGGGAGATAAAACCATGCGCCCCTGGGTTACCAATAGTCCCGTCGCCGCTGCCGCCCTAAACGCCGCCGACCAGGCCTATGAGACGGCGCTTGAGGCAACGAAGCATCTGCCGCTGTGCCAAAAGATTGAAGTTGTCCGCGAAGCCCGGCGAGTTCGACGGGAACAATATGACGCGGTCGTTGCGTCGGTGACGCCATGAAGCGACATGTTCGACTTTCCGATCTTGGCCACCTCGCTGATCCCGTGTGGGATTTCTCTCGGGTCTGCTTCTCCGCTGACCAAGTGTCTCTGGCGCGGGCCGCTTTGGTTGCCAAGGCCCTCCGGTTTGACAATGTGACAGGCGTCGCACGTGACAACAATATGGGCGAGCGGACTGCTCCTGGCCGCGGTGTTGAGTTTGCGCCGTACAAAAGCGTCGAAAGCATTATGGCATCCGAATTTCGTCCATTGATTGGCAATTCCGCCAGCCGTTTGGCGCGTGGTTTTCCCGCTTAGAATTCCAGGATAGCGGTCTGGGAATGCCGACGGGGCGGACTTGGCGGCCAAGGCATTACACCCCGGCGCCGGCGAGGCAGAATAATCCGGTCCATAACAGTTCGGTTGGGAGAGCATCATGGCCCGCAGTCTTCGTGTTCTGCGCCCGGCACATTTCGCTGAAAGAGATCTTCCTGGGATCGTGGAGCGAAAGGTCGCGGAGTTGCGCTCCCGTATCGAGTCGCGGGGCCTATCGTTTGAGGATGTCCCAGGAGCCGAATGTGCGAAACGGGCCCTGGAAATTGCAGCGGTGGGCCGGCATGCCAGCCAGTTGGTGCCAAAGTGCGTGGACGGCGGTCTGGTGCCCCCGGGGCTGATCGCCGAAGCGTTGATCGCTGCCTTTGGCAAAGTTTTTCCCGACACGGTGTTGCCGGTCGTCGTGAAGGACCCCGATCCAACTGTAATGGTGTCGACGTTGTTTCTTCATGATTGCGACATCGCCTTGCCGCCCCCTGCCGAACCGGCGGAGGCAATTCTTGCCCGGGTGATTGCGGCGCGCCCCCGTGCTGCGATTGGGCGTGAAATGCATATCGAGGCTGTTCGCCTGTTTGATGAGGCGGTCGCCCGCCTGCACCTGGCGGGGGAAGTCGGCGCGGCCGTCCGCTCGGTAGCCAACAGCATTGCCGCTTTGGATGCTGACAGCATGATCCGTCGCCTTCATCTGGCCGAAGCTCTTTGTTATTTTATGGTCTGCCTGTAGCGGGACGATTTTGGGAGGCACCCAGTGCGCGGTAACAGTGGAGTTGCGAAAACCACTGGTGGGTGGAAGGCCAGTCTAAGCCGGACGCTGAATGCCAATAAGTGTGATTTCGTTCTGCACGCAAAAGAACGGAATTGTCTGTATTCGATGTTTGCTCAAATAAGAGCGCTTGGCTTTCGGATCGAGGATGTTTGCCAAATTAAGGGCCGGCACACGATCGCCTTGCTGGATGATTGGCAGAAACGGAACCTTCCTCCCATTACGATCTACAATAACCTCACACTCCTTCGGCGTTTTTCGGTGGTTATTGGGAAAGCAGGCATGATTGGGCCTTCTCTTTTCGTTGTTAAGCCCATCTGTCCCTATTGCGGTGCATTTGCACAATTAGTCACTGGCGTGACCGTTTATCCCAGGAGACCCGATCTCTCCAGCAAATCGTTTTGGGCTTGTCTCCCCGAATGTAAAGCCTGGGTTGGGTGCCATGCTGGAACGAATATTCCTTACGGCTCTTTGGCCAAATCCCAATTACGCATCGCGCGGAATAATGTTCATTTGGTCTTTGACCAGATTTGGAAGGGAAAAGTAGAACGAGATCGCTGCAGCAAGTCGGCGGCTCGGGACGCGACCTATTTATGGCTCGCACAGGAACTCTGTTTAAATGTTGAAAATTGTCATATCGGCATGTTTGACCTCGAAATGTGTCAAAAAGCCGTTCAAATATGCACAGCGCTCACAATGCCGAAATAAATATTATTCACTTCTCCTTCTTTCGCGGCATGACTAAGTCGTTTAGTTGCATTCGGCTTGATGTCTGGCATGGTCGTTCCACGGGAAGTCCTCTTTTTGTTATTTTGCGGGCTTTCTTTATGTGGATTGTGACGTGGCATCGTGGAGAGTGGAGGAGTTAAATGACCAAAGGGATGCACTGTTTGCCGCGCAACATTGCGGGTGTTCCAGCCGTATGGCGAAAACAAGCCGAGATCGTGCCGGGTAAGATCAATTCTGTTCTTGCTCAGCGGGTCGCGTCTGATCTCCGTTACGCTGCGCGACTGGCCCATTTGGACGGGCGCTCGGTTCAGGCGAAGAAATTTCACCGGTACGCCGACCTTCTTGTTGCGGCAGCGCGGTAGCGGTGGGGTCATGAGTCGGCGGTCCACATGTTACGGGCAGCAGTGCCATTTCGACCGGACTGTCGATCATTCTGCCCGTCTTCATGCCATTGAATCGGTTCAGGGGGCGTTGCTCCACAAGATCGAGGGGTATGGCCGTCGACGGAAGACACCCGTCAGTCGGGCGGAAATCGGCCAAGGCCTGGCGGCGACGCCGGCATGGGCAATTGACATCTGCCTGTCTGGGTTGATCGAGGCCGGGCGGGTGCACCGGGTAAAGAACGGATACCGGTTATCCCAATACGCGGTCGAGCTATGGCGAACAGATGGCAGCCTGGTGGACCGGGTGTTTTATGACGCCAAGGAACAGGTTTCGGAAATGGTGAGATCTGTGTCGGTGCAAGCGGAACCTGGCGAACGCATTGCGGTCTGCCGGCTGCTTGGTGGCCGCCGCGTTTTGTTTGACTTTACGACGTGACGACTGGCTGGCACCAGGCATCTCCATTACCGAGGAACATTCTCGCCAGTGGCTCTGCAGCGCCATGGCGAAATTCGACGCCAACGTGGTTCGGCGTTTTTCTCAGTCGGCTAAGCCGTTCTTGTGGTCACCCTTCACCTGGAGGCAATAATGAAGTCAGTTCTGCAGGACTTTGAGGCAATGGCCACGGCATTGAACGCCAATCCGGACTATCGTGTGCTGCGTCGTGTGCGCCCCCGTGCGATTATCAATCCTGACGACGGCGCGGAAAAGCGCCTGGCGGTGATCGTCGATACCGAGACAACCGGGTTGGATACGGAGAAGGACGAGATCATTTCCCTCGCCATGGCTCAGGTGGAATATTCGCCTCAGACCGGCAAACTGTACCGAGTCCTCGACGCGTTCGAGGAATACCGGGAACCCAGCCGGCCAATACCGGTCGAGGTTACGGCGTTGACCGGTATCACCAATGAAATGGTTCAGGGGCGTTCGATCGACATCGAGCGCGTACTGGCGATGGTGATGTCGAGTGTGCTGGTGATCGCGCACAATGCGGATTTCGATCGAAGGGTGTTGGAACGGTTTCATCCTGTCTTCTTCGACAAAGGCTGGGCCTGTACCCATAGCGATCTGCCTTGGGCAGATGAACAATGCGGTTCTTCCAAGCTTGAGTATTTGGCCTGCCGATATGGTTTTTTTCATGACGGACACCGGGCTCTGAACGATGTGCTGGCGGTGGTGGAGATGCTGGCGGGGCCTTTGCCGGTATCACGAGGGTCCACAATGCTGGCTTTGTTGGAGGCGGCCCGGCGGCCGAGTTTCCGCATTCAGGTGTTCGATGCTCCCTTCGAAAGAAAGGACCTGCTTAAGACGGAGCGACGCTTCCGATGGTTTCCCGGAAGCGCTGCTCTGCGGAAGCACTGGCACAAGGATGTGGCTGAATCCGATCTCGCCGAGGAACTGGCCTTTCTTAAAAGCCGGGTGTTCGAGCGGCCGGTGGATATTCCGGTGACCAGGCTGACCGCCAAGACCCGTTTTTCCGATCATGCGCGGGGGCATGCCGTCGATGATGGGGCATGAACGACTCCAACCAAGCCTAAGCGGCTCTGGAGGGAGTTTCTGGCCTTGCGGCCCAGGCCGGTTCCCGACCTGTAAGCTTGAGTCCGGCGGCGAGCATGGCGAGCGCGGCGGCCTGGTCACGGGATGCGACGAAGCCACAGCGTTCGCAATGATGCTGCCGTTCGGACAGCGGCTTTTTGCGAACATGACCGCAGCACGGGCACGTCTGGGACGGCTTGTGTTTGCGGGTGTTCAGGAGGATCACTTCACACCCAGCTTCTTCCGCTTTGGTCTGAAGTGTTGAAAGAAACGATCCGGGAGAGGTGTCCAGGATCGAGCGGTTCAGCCCGGCTTTTTGGGCCACGTTGCTGCCCGGTTCTTCGACCGTACCCTTGGCCGAACCGGTCATATTCCTGATCGACAGTTCCTCAGTGACGATCAACCGGTGCTCGCGCACTAGCTTGGCCGTCACCTGATGAATGCGGTTCTTGCGACGGTTGGCGACCTTGCGATGACGTTTTGCAACCAGCCTGCGTTTCTTTTTCGCCGCCTTCGAACGCTTGCCACGCAAGGCGCGTGACAAGGCTCGCTGTTCTTCGATGATGGCGTTCTGCTGCTCGGCAAGCAGCCGAGCATTATCGACCGCTGCGTAATCGCCTGGGGCATAGGCGATGGTGGCGAAGGTCTCAACGCCCCAATCGAGGCCTGCTTCACGATCCGCCACGCGCTCACGGTGCGGCTCGCAGGCCACGACCAGCGATAGGAACCAGCCATCGGCCTTGCGCAGAATGTCGCAGTTGACGACTTGGCCCGGCGTGCGTGCCTCGCCCCGCACTGGCATGGTGCCAATGCCGGACAGCCGTAACAGGCCATGCTTCCAATTCTCGCCCGGCGTAAAGCGGAAGCCGTCACCATGATGCTTGAACCCGAAGCCGGCAAAGCGGTCCCGGCTTTTGAACCGGGGAAAGCCGGGTGTTTCACCGGCCTTGATACGGCGGAAAAAGGCGGCGAAGGCATGATCCAGTCGCTTCAGCGTGACCTGCGCCGATTGCGCGTTTATCGCCAGATAGGTCGGGTCATCACGTCGAATCAGCGTCAGGCTTTTGCACTGATCGGCGAAGCTGATCGACAACGCTTCCTTGCGCCAGGCGTCGATCCGTTCCTCCAGCGCCGCGTTGTACAGGCTGCGATGCAGGTCGCACAGCCGCTCCAGTCCTGCCGCCTGGGCGGCGGACGGGTAAAGTCTATAGGTGACGCGGCGATTGACGGGTTCCATGGACCAAATATACACTTGGTTCCATGACTGAACAAACGCAATTTAGCAAGCTGCACCATTGTGTCTACGCGCTTCACTACCACTTGGTTCTTGTGACGAGGTACCGCCGCCGCTGTATCACCGCGCCGATGCTGGAACGCTTGCGCGACATCGCGGCGGCGCGGTGTGAAGGCTGGGGCGGAACACTATTAGAAATGAACGGCGAGCCCGATCATGTCCATCTGCTCATCGCCTTGCCGCCGAACCTCGATTTGTCCGGCTTCGTCAACAACCTTAAAACCACAACATCGCGCCTGCTGCGCAAGGAATTTGCCGAAAGCCTCGGGCGCGTCTACCGCAAGCCGGTGTTCTGGTCCCGGTCTTATTGCATTGTCTCTTGCGGCGGCGCTCCCCTGTCGATCATCCAGCAATACATCGAACAGCAGGAAGCGCCGGATTAAAACCATTTGACGCTCCGCGACAAGACGGCTTTCACCACCCGCCAAGCGGACCTCCGCTCTGGCAGGAGCACTTGCCGCCAAGCGGGTAGCCATGTGGTAATGGGGCTCTCGGCGTGGGTGGGGTTCACGGCGATCACCAGCGGTTCTGCCCCCGCCTTCGATCTCCATCTCGCAGCTGTAGTTCTTGGATCTCTGCTGCCTGACCTTGACCATCCGCAATCCGCCATCGGGCGTTTGCTGCCGATGTTGTCGGAGCCGCTTTACCGCATGGTGGGGCATCGCGGTGCGACGCACAGCTTTCTTGGGTGTGTCGTTGCGACGGTCATCTGTTTCTGCCTGGGCGCCACCTACGCCCTGCCTTTTGAGATCGGTTTCCTGACGCACCTGGCCGGGGATGTGCTGACCGTCGGCGGATGCGCGGTGCTTTGGCCCCTTACCGTCCGGCCATCGCTAAGTTTGTGGCGCACCGGCGCAAGGGTCGAAGTGGTCGGCGCGACGGTGTTGGGCGGGTGCCTGTTGTGGTGGTACCTGTTGCCGGCGGCCTGGCCGCAAATCTCGCTGATCCGCTCCGCCTGGCACTGGTGACGGTGCGGGTCCCTGCGGATCCTGCAGGCGCCCTTGTTATCCCCATCCCCTGACAAGCGGGTGTTTCTCTTCTGCAGCGGTGATGTCGTCGATGTCGGTGTGCTCGTTTGCCCGGGGCATCGGTTGCAAGATGCCCGGTCTGGAATACTGTCGATGGAATAAGACAGATCGTCAGGGGATCCCATGCATTCCAACAAACCGACCGCCGTGAACATTCCTTCGTTGTGGCTGGATCGTGCGCCGCAGTCGGTGACGTCGCGCGACACCTGCGTCAAAATTCTGCCGCGGATGTTCCGCCGCATAGAGTTTTCTGCCGGGATGCGAAATGTCGATATCGGCGGCGGCCGGTTCCAGGTGGTCACGGCATTTCTCGCGGAACGGGGCGTGGCGAACTTCGTTTTCGACCCGTTTAATCGTGGGGATGAAGAAAATCTCCTGTCGGCCGCTATGACGTGTCGGGGGCAGGCTGCGACGGCGACCGTCGCCAACGTGCTGAATGTCATTCCCGAAGCGGACGCCCGGGCTCAGGTCATCGCCCAGGCTGCTGACGCCGTTGGGGAACTTGGTGTGGCATATTTCCAAGTATGGGACGGCAACCGTTCCGGCGCCGGCGGCGCTACGCCCAAGGGTTGGCAGGCGAACCGCCCCCTTCGTTCCTATTTGCCGGAGATCGAGAAAGTGTTCCGCGATGTGTCGGTCCAGGACGGTGTCATTGTCGCCGCCCGTCCGGTAGCGGTGGAACTCGGTCTGCCTTTGGCCGCTTGACGGGTTGGCGCGCCGGGAGTTGCATCTTCGGTGGGCGGCATCGAAAATGCCGCATTGGTCGCAATAAATGCCAAGTAAGGGATGTGGCGGGTCGATGATCTGTCGCCAGTGACTTGAGGAGTGCGAAGAGAACTGATGCGTGGCCCACCGATTATCCCCGACCCATCTACCCGAGTGCCCGTTTCGATGTGGCTGGATGTACGGTCTTGGATCCTCGCCAACGACCCAGACGGACCGCGCACCCTGGAATGGGCGAACCATAAGATCGGGCCACCGGTGTCGCCTGAGAAGATGGCGGGAGAAATTGTCTGGATTATCCTGTGCGCAGGCCGGTCGGCACAGGCTGCGAGAACCATCGAGACAAGGGTGTGGGCGGCGATCGAGGATGGCCGACCGGCAGTTGAGGCGTTCGGTTACCGCGCTAAGGCTGCGGCTATCGATCGGGCCTGGCGTGAGCGTGAGAAGGATTTCGCCACCCTGCAGACGGTCTTGGCCAGCGGCAGCGACGAAACATTGGTCGAGTGGTGCGGATCGTTGCCGTTTGTCGGCGACGACACCCGTTTCCAACTCGCCAAGAACTTTGGCGCCGATGTCGCGAAGCCGGACATATGGCTTTGCCGTTTGGCAGGATTCCCTGATCGGCCGCGTAAGGCTGTGAAATACCGGTTCCCTGCCTGTATGGCGCTTGCCAGACCTTTGGCTGAGGCCACCGGCGACCGGATTGCCGCTGTCGACACGCTTCTATGGCTGGCGTGCAACAAGGGTATCCTGGTGGTCGATGCCAATGCCGGGCCGGTCACTTTCCAGCCGAGGGCGATCACCACCAGGTCGATCTACGAAACCGCGCCGGCACCTCCCGCGCCGTCGCCGCAGGGGGAATTCGAGTTTTGAAAGGGAGAGGTGGATGAACGCGACCGAAAAGAAGTCTCGCCAGCAGGGTCTTCGGCGCGTCGAGATGATGATCGAATCGTTGCTCGCCGGGGCGACTTCGGCCGAGGCAGGTTATCGTGTTGGCCGTTTCTGGGCGTTCATTCGCATCAACGTCATGGAAGGTCAAGACGATGCCGCCGACGTTCAGATTGCCGACTTGCAACTCTGGCTCCGCCGGATGGATGGTGGTGATGCCGCCGAAGCAATTGTTCAACTCCTGGATCGCCCCCGGTGGTGGCTGGTGAACTGAAGTGGAGACGAAAATGCACTCGCCATCAAGCCTCCTCGCAATAGCTGAAGCTGCTGAGTTCAATTATCATCATCTGTTGGCCGACCATCCTCCCGGGACATACCACGAAGGTCGCAATACTGCCCGTGATGACATGTGGCATGCTTTGATCTGTGCGGCATGGATGGAAGATAATGGTTTCGGCAAATTGATGAATGTCGGGCCTTTTATGGCGTTTCGTGTCGAGAAGGGGCGGAAAATCCGCATCTGTAAGGGAGCGGTGATTTACTCCACCAACCCCGGCCATCCCAGGCATGGCAAAATCTGTGGCCGCCCTTACCAGGCGATCGTTCACGATATGTGGGATGGCTACATTGATGTGATGAACAGAGGAACACATCAGCGGCCGGCGGTTATTCAATCGACGGTCCATTGGGTTGGTTCTGGTGGC
>Ga0208507_1000855_pt1 | contig 18251 bp, 14 predicted proteins | sample CryBogCBH12Aug01_FD_184626 | JGI IMG/M metagenome (GOLD analysis project Ga0208507, IMG submission 184626) | Freshwater microbial communities from Crystal Bog, Wisconsin, USA - CBH12Aug09.1 (SPAdes) (version 2) | ecosystem: Environmental > Aquatic > Freshwater > Lake | place: Crystal Bog... | reverse complement strand
AATTATTCGGAAACCTTGACGTCGTCGAGGGCGTCGAAGGCGTGCTGCAAGGCAACGAGATCTTCGCCGGGCTTGAGCGCGTCGAGCATCTTCTGTTCTTCCTTGAGCTGTTCATCGCTGTAGGCGGCGGCCTTGATGGACAGGCCGATGCGGCGTTCGTTGCGATCGATTTTCACGACGCGGGCGCTGACATCCTGACCGACTTTGAGGACGTTTTTGATCTTCTCCACGCGTTCCTCGCTGATCTGCGAGATGTGGACCAGGCCGTCAATTTCGTGCTGCAGGCCGATAAACGCGCCGAAGCTGGCGAGCTTGGTGACTTTGCCCTGCACGAGGTCGCCGACTTTGTAAAGCGTCTCAATCTTTTCCCACGGGTCAATTTCGAGCTGCTTCATGCCAAGCGCGATGCGCTGATTGGCCTTGTCCACCTCGAGGATGGTGGCTTCCACTTCGTCGCCCTTCTTGAGCCGTTCGGAAGGATGATTGATCTTGCGGGTCCAGGACATGTCGGAGACGTGCACCATGCCGTCAATGCCTTCTTCCAGTTCGACGAACGCGCCGTAGCTGGTAAGATTGCGGACCTTGCCTTTGACCTTGGTGCCGACGGTGTATTTCTGATCGGCAATGTCCCACGGATTGGATTCCAACTGGCGGACGCCGAGGGAAATCTTCTGCTCTTCGCGGTTGATGCCGAGAACGACGGCTTCGATTTCCTGATCCTGCTTGAGGACGTCGCTGGGTTTGGCCACGCGCTTGGTCCAAGAGAGTTCGGTGACGTGGATGAGGCCTTCGACGCCGGGTTCGAGCTGCACAAACGCGCCGTAGGGAACGAGGCTGACGACTTTGCCCTTGACCTTGGTGCCGACGGGGAACTTGGTTTCGATCTGGTCCCACGGGTTGGCCATCTTCTGCTTGAGGCCGAGGCTGACGCGTTCCTTTTCCTTGTTCACGTCGAGGACGACCACGTCAATTTCCTGGCCGACCTTGAGGATTTCCGACGGATGGCCGAGGCGGCCCCAGCTCATGTCGGTGATATGGAGCAAACCGTCGAGGCCGTTCAAATCAATGAACGCGCCGAAATCGGTGAGGTTCTTGACCGTGCCCTTGCGGATGTCGCCGGGCACCATTTCCGCGAACAACGCGGCGCGCTTCTCGGTGCGCTCGGCCTCGATGAGTTCGCGGCGGGAGAGCACGATGTTCTGGCGTTCCTGGTTGATCTTGACGACCTTGAATTCGTAGCTGTTGCCCACGAACGACTGGAGATTCTTCGGAGTAATGACGTCGAGCTGTGACGACGGCAAAAACGCCTCGACGCCGACGTTGACGATGAGACCGCCCTTGACGACCGCCTTGACCTTGCCCATAACGCGGCCGCCTTCGTTGCAAATCGAGAGGATACGATCCCAGTTTTTCTTGAACTCCGCCTTCTCGTGCGAGAGGACGACGGTGCCTTCTTTGTTTTCAAGCTTCTCGACAAGCACGTCAATTTCCTGGCCGACCGCGACGGCTCCGGGTTCCAAAAATTCATTGAGCGGGACGACGCCTTCGCTCTTATAGCCGATGTCCACGAGGACTTCCTTGTTGCGGACTTCAATGACGGTGCCTTTGACGATCTCGCCTTGAACGACGAGCTTGCTGCCCTTTTTCAGGGCCTCTTCCATGGTTAACATAACTTTACGGACTGACTGCGGGAGGCTTGAATTCCGGAGGGAACTGAAGACTCCATTGCCTAACTGACTAACGAACGCTGCCGGGGCAACGGAGGTTAAAGGTTAGGTTATTGGTTTAACGACTTTTCTCAGCCTCAAATGAACATCCGCACACGCGGCGTTCAGGCAGAGTGCAGGCTAAATAAAAAACGAAGAATGGCAAGTGGATTTTATGGATTAATGGAGGTGCACCGGTCTCCGCCAACTGTCTTTAAGCATTCCGTTGCGTTAATAATCGGCAGTAAATCATTACGGCATAAGTCTTGCTTTTTATCAGGCGAATTGCGTTTGCCGTAAGCCGCGAACATTAAAGTGTCTTTATTTTAAGGCGCGTGGCTTGTTTTTGGGCGTTCTTCGTGGTTCTAGAACGAAGGCGATGCTGGACGCAGGCGCTTTCAGGGAAAATGAATCGCAAATACAGACGAAGAAGAACACCTTCGTATCATCAGAAAAGTATGCGGACTTGGATTGTCTGCCTGATGATTTTGTTGGTCGTGCTATTTGCCACCGTATTTTACTTCATCAACAAATGGATTGATCCGGCGTTGATATAACCTAATCCCGCGCATTGCTGAACAAAAATTATTGCATGAACCGCAATTTGCCGGTTGCGGCGGAGACGAAATTTGCGGATGTTACCGCGCGTGAAAATTCAACGCGCATTACTTTCTGTTTCTGACAAGACCGGCCTCGTGCCGTTCGCCCAAATCCTCGCCGTCGCCGGCGTCGAACTCATCTCCACCGGCGGCACCGCCAAGGCGCTCCGCGAAGCCGGCCTCGCCGTGAAGGACATCAGTGAACATACCGGTTTTCCGGAAATGCTCGACGGTCGCGTCAAGACGCTGCACCCGCTGGTCCACGGCGGCCTACTTTACATCCGCGGGAACGCTACGCATGAGGCGGCGGTCAAGCAGCACGCCATCAAGCCGATTGACCTGGTTGTCGTAAATCTCTATCCATTCGAAGCCACCGTCGCCAAGCCGGATGTCAAGCTACACGATGCCATTGAAAACATTGACATCGGCGGCCCTTCGATGCTCCGCAGCGCGGCGAAAAACCATGACAGCGTGACGGTGGTCGTGGATCCGTTCGATTATTCCGAAGTGGCGAAACAAATTTCCGAGACCGGTAACACCACGCTGGAGCTGCGCCGCAAGCTCTGCGCCAAAGTCTATGCGCGCACGGCAGCTTACGACGCCGCCATTGCCGCGCATCTGCAAAAGGAATTTGCCGCCGACAAAACCGCGCTACCGCAGGTGCTGACGATTTCCGCGCCGCTGGCGCAGCCGTTGCGCTACGGAGAAAACCCTCACCAGACCGCCGCGCTTTACGGCAAGTTCCACGAGTATTTCAAGCAACTCCACGGCAAGGAACTTTCCTACAACAATATTTTGGACCTCACCGCTGCGACCGCGCTCATCGCGGAATTTCGCGAAGACGCGCCGACATTGGCGATTCTCAAGCACATGAATCCCTGCGGCGTCGGCCAGGGCGCGAATTTGCGCGAGGCGTGGAACAAGGCGTTCGCCACGGACAAGCAAGCGCCATTTGGCGGCATCATCGCGGTGAACAAAACGCTTGATGACGCATGCGCCGAGGCCATCGCGGAAATTTTCAGCGAAGTCATTGTAGCGCCGGAATTTACGCCGGAAGCGCTAGCGATTTTGCAGAAGAAGAAAAACCTGCGCCTGCTCCAAATCCAGAAATGCCCGCTGTCGGCGCAGCCTTGGGACGTGCGCAGCGTCGGCGCGGATTCCTTCCTGCTCCAGCAACGCGATTTGAAAGCGACGACGGTGTTGGATTTGAAAATTGTCACGAAACGGCAGCCAACGGAGGTTGAGTTGAAAGGGATGCTGTTCGGCTGGCGCATCGTAAAGCACTTGAAATCAAACGCGATTCTTTACGTCGGCGAAGGCCGTACGCTGGGCACCGGCGCGGGCCAGATGAGCCGTGTGGATTCCAGCCGTATCGCGGTCTGGAAGGCCGGCGAGGCAAAACTGCCGCTCGCCGGTAGCGTGGTCTGCAGCGATGCGTTCTTCCCGTTTCCCGATGGATTGCTGGCGGCGGCGGACGCGGGCGCAACGGCGGCAATCCAACCCGGCGGGTCGGTAAAGGACGTAGAAGTCATCGCTGCGGCGGATGCGCGCGGCATGGCGATGGCATTCACGGGCGCACGGCATTTCCGGCATTGATCTGAACCCGCGAAAGACGCGAACCACGCGACGATAATTCGCGTGGATTTTTATTTCTGCAATCGATAGATAAGGAAGAACTGAAAACCGGTGACGGCGGCAAGCAGGAGCCAGACGGACAATTCGCGAAAATGTAAACCGCGCTGGCACGGCGCGGCGAGCCAGAACTGGATTTTCGCGGAGCCAAAGGAAATGATGTCGCCGTTGCGCAGGCGTGTGGAAGCGAGCGGATGTTCGTTGACGGCGACAAACGCGTTGGAGACGGTTTTTAGTGTGAATCCTTCGTTTTTTTCAACTTCCAAGACGAGATGGTTGTCCCAGATGCCTTCGCCCTCCAACGTCAATTCATTGCCCGCCGCCCGCCCGATGTGAAACGGAAAACGGCGGACGAGGTGAACGTCACCCGCCATTTTTCCAGAAAGAATGCGGAGTTGAACCATCAGAAAGCGCGGCGTGTTACTTCAATCTGGTCGCCAGGATAAACCTGCGGATCGGGCGCGGAACCGTCGAGAATGTCGTTGCAGTTGAGTTTGAATCGCTGGCCGTTGGCGCGGGTAAGAACCACTTTTTTGCGGTTGGCAAAATCAGTAAAATCGCCGGCGGAGGTGATAGCCTTGGTCACGGTAATTTGTCCAACGTAGATTTGACGACCAGGACCCTTAACTTCGCCGCGGACGTAAAACACCCGGTCGCCGGTTTTTACGGTGATGGTTACATGGGTGAAATACTTGGGCACGTAAAGGTCGTGAATGGCGTCCTGAAGTTCGCCGGCGGTACAACCGGCGGCTTTGACGTGACCAATCAAGTCAAGATTGATGGTGCCGTCTTCCTTGATGGCTTCCTCATGCAGAGGGATAAGATCTGGCAGCCCGTCCAGAATAACGGTGATGGTGTCGCCCACGTGGAGGCGTGAGACGGCGGGGTCACCGGGATAATTGGCGGGCGGCGGCGCCATGACAGCGGTATTGTCGGTACCGGCGCAGCCGGCGAGCGTGAGCGCAAGCGACGGCAGAACCAACAACAAATAGTGAGAGATATGCCGAAACGGTATTAATTTAATCGGCAGAAAATGTTTTAGGGTCATGTGTCTCGGATTAAGTTTTTTCAGCATTGCCGGGAGCCGAGGCGGTCTTTGTCTCGGCGGCTTGTTCGCTGGGGTTGCGGCTGTAGTAGTAGTCGTGGTAGTAGCCGCTGTAGTAATAGTAGCCTTCGTCCTGCGACATATTAATGTTATTAAGCACGATACCAATGAGGTTGCCGCCGACCTTTTCAATCATCTGCTTGGCGCGGATGGTCATTGGCTGGGGATAGCGGCGATACTGAACCACTTGCACGACGAGGTCCACTTCGCTGGCGAGAATGGAAGCGTCGCTAACTCCAAGGATGGGCGGTGAATCAAAGAATATGAAATCGTAGCGCTGCTTGAGTTCGGCGATCATCTCCTTCATCTGGGCCGAACCGAGGATGCCCATGGAGCTGTTGGGCAGCTTGCCGCTGGCCATGAAGTCAAGGCTGGGGATGGAAGTGGTCTGGACAATCTCGGCAAGGGTGTTCTGTTTGAGCAGATAATTCGTCAAACCAAGACTGTTGGCCACCTTGAAAAGTTTGTGCATTGTGGGGCGGCGCAGGTCGGAGTCCACGATTAAAACCCGACTGCCTGCCTGGGCGAAGACCGTGGCCAGATTGATGGTAGTGGTGGATTTGCCCTCGCCGGCACCAGCGCTGACGATAACGAGGGTGTTAAATTTTTCATCTTTGCGCGAGAAGAGGAGGTTGGTGCGGAGCACACGATAGGCTTCAGCGTGTTTGCTTTCGGTTCCTTCATCAAGCAGGTAGCCGATGTTCTGGGGAATAACGCCAAGCACCGGGGCTTGGAACATGCGTTCCACGTCGTCAATCGTCTTCACGCTGGTGTCGAGATACTCGATGAAAAAGGCAAGACCGATGCCCATGATGAGACCAAAAATGAGGCCGAGGACAATATTGACGGGTTTGTTGGGCTTGACTGGCGACTTGCCGGGTTCGGCGTTGTCGGTGATTTGCACCATGAATGATTTGGGCATGGCGATGTCGAGCTCTTCCGCCTTGATTTTTGAATAGAGCAGTTTGTGCATGTCCCGGCGCTGCTCCAAGTCCCGTTTGGCGTCGTAGTAGGGCTGGTTCTTGGCGGCTTCCAGCAAATCTTTGGCCTTGGCGTCCTCAACTTTTTGAGTCAGGGCGTCCAAGGCGGCTTTTTTGGAATGCACCTGGCTGGTTAGACCGATCATAATGCCGGCCACGCAGTCGTCAATCTGCCGGTTCAAGGTTTCAATCAAGGTGTCAACGCGGGCGACATTCAGGTTGTTGGTGGAATAATCAATAATCAGGGACGCCCGTTTGCGCTCCGCTTCGTGAAGTTGGTCGAGCATGCTGGACAGCGCGGGATCCGGATATGCCCGGGGCAGCACATCGCGCAGTTTATTCTTGTCCTGCGCCTTTAATTCATCGAGCAACGAAAGGGATTCCTTGTAGTTGTGCTCTCCTTCGATCAACTGGTTGTGGATGCTTTGCAACTCAGCATCGTTGAGTGTCGCCGTTGGTCCGGTGGCATTGGCCGTGGTCTCGCTGATGCCGAGATCTTGCCGCAACTGATCTACCCGCAACTGATTTGTCTGGATCTGCTGTTCCTCCTGGCCATATTGACCCTTCAATGTTTCCAGACCTTTGGACACCACCTGCTCTCGTGATTCGATGCGGTAGGTTTTATAGGCGGCGGCAATGGCGTTGGCCAGAAACGCCGCCTCTTTGGCATCATCGCTGAAAACCGTTATGGAAATCAGCTTGGTGTTGCGCACCGGGGCGAGGCTCATGCGCCCCTTGAGGATGGCCATAGTTTCCGAAGTTTTGAGCGTCTCGCCGTTGAAATACTTTTTGCCCCATTCAACATTTAGATTCATGGTGGCGATGACGTTGCTCAAGACCAGTTGCGATTGCATGATTTCAAACGTCGTCTGGATGAAATAAGGATCATACGGCATCATTGAAGGCGTCACCGCACTTGATCCGAGGGTGTCGGTAAAATCGTTTTCCACCTTGATGCGGCAGGTGCTGGCGTAGGATTCCGGCAGGATGAAGGTCACCGCAGTGGCGATGATCGCGGTTATGAGAAACACCGTGATAATGATCGCCTTCCGGATACGGATGACGCGCCAGTAATCCAAAAAATGCAGCCGGGCTTCCGGCGGGGCGGGACTTTTTTCTTGATCCATATATCTTGCCTTCTTAAAAAAAATGGGAGCCTGGGTTAAACTCGGCTCCCGACTTTGTGTTTAAACCATGGCTGTTGACTTCTGCTTAATAACTAGCACCAAAACCGAAATAAACCCGGTTGCGTGAATAGGTGGGGATGGTGGAGTTCGACTGGAGATAGTCAAAATTATAGCCGAGATCGGCCGAAAAATGAGTAGTGAAATGGTAACTTAAATTGATGCCGAAATTGTAATCCGCGTCTGTCGCACTGGCATTGGCCCCACCTTGGTAGGTTGAATATTGGCATTGGCCGATGATCGTGCCCAACAGCTTCGGATTGAATCGGTGATTGATGGACGCGTAAATCACAGAACTTTCCGCATATTGTGTCATTGAACCGTTGATGGCGTTCACCGAAGCCACAACGGTGGAATTAATGTCATGCGTAAATCCAAGCTGGACATAACTGCCCGGAATATAGGTGTAACTGACGGACAAATCCGCATAGGGTGAAATCGAGGTGGTCGTCTGCAGCGGATCGTTGTAACTATCGGTGTAGGACGCGCCGCCTTTCAGCGTGCCACTCAAATTGGCGGTGAATTGATGGCTCACGCCAACATAGGCATAATGCGAGAGACTGTCGCGGGAATTACTGTAATAAACTAAAGACCCTGGATGAGCCACATCAAGAGCATAGTAGTTGAAAACACCGATAGGTTCGTTTCCAAGATAGTTGACAAAACTTAAATTATATCCAACAAAACCCACCGTTTCCGGCTGAAAATGCCATTGCAAATCCAAGGACACATTTTGCTCAATACGGTTCAAAGTACCAGCCAAGCTAGGTAGGCCGGAACTCAAAAACTGAAAAAAAGGTTGCCCGTTGGGAATACCTGTAGTCAAAATGTTGAATGAACCTGAAGGAGGTCCGCCTAAAGTTGTTCCACTATTTGAATAATCGTAATAACTATTGCCATAAACCAACGACGTGCTGAATTGCCGCGTCCATTCCGTGTCCAGTTTAATTGTGGCGTGGTTGGCAATATTGTCGCCATTGACGCGATATTGGACTGGATTGCCACCGGTTTGAGGGCCGATCAATTCCGGCTCCTGACCAACGGCAAAGGTGTCGGAAACATTAACCTTCCACCGCGTATTAAACGCGTGATCCAACCAGATATTCACCTGATGCGACTGGTCAAAAGGATTGAGGCCCAACGCATCGCGATCCTGATAATAATACAGTCCGTAAGTGTAGCGTAGTCCGAAGTCGGTTTGCTGCATTGGGACATTCAAGGAAATCGTCGGGGAAAACTCAGCGCCAAAACTGCCCCGTTTGGTGCCGGAGATGTCGTAATTGTCATCGTAAAAACCACGAAGCGAAGCGGAGATATTCCATGCCTTGGGCGAAACCAGATCCGGCCCCGAGGCTAACGCCGGTTGTAGCCCAGCAGCACCCGCTGCCAGCAACCCGGCAGAGACAAAAATCTTCTTCATATATAAAATCTGAACTTTCTTTCGACCGCTAATGATCGTGGCCATTCAAAAAGTGACTACAGCCGAATTAGATTGAAGCTTATCAACCAGACAAGCGTTTCGTCAAAACATATTTCCTACAACAAAATCCCATCAACATTAGGCCGATGACACCGTTTCGTTTCCATTTCGAAACCGTTTTGTCACTTCCTGGAAATTCGGGGAAGCAACGCTTTTAGCGTCAATGCATTCATCACCTCCGCTTTTCCCAGCCAGCCTTTTCTGGCAATACCAGCGCCCAGTCGCAGGAAACCTACATGCTCGTTACGGTGCGCGTCTGGATTTATGACACAATTCACACCCTTGCTCGTTGCGTAAGGCCAGTGCCGCCAGTCCAAATCCAGCCGGTGGGGATTGCAGTTCAGCTCGATCCATGTCCCTGTCGCCGCGCAGGCATCAATCACCGCATGAACATTGACCGGATACGGCTCACGTTCCAGCAGCAGCCGCCCGGTCAGGTGGCCAAGGATTTGAACAAAGGGATTTTCCGCCGCGCGAATCAGCCGTTTTGTGTTCTCCGCCTCGCTGCTGGAAGGAACATGCAAACTCGCGACCACTACTTCCAGTTCCGCCAAAACTTCGTCGTCAAAATCCAGCCGATCTTTCAAAATATCCACTTCCGTTCCCGTCAACAACCGGAAAGCACTTCCGCGTGCCGCAGTTTTTTCATTCACGGTTTTGATGGCTTCGATTTGCTCGCGCAGCCGCTTCGCGTCCAGCCCGTTTGCCTGAAACGACGCCTTCGAATGGTCGGTAATCGCCCAGTATTCGAGACCGAGACCGTCCATGAACTCCGCAATTTCTTCCAACGTGTTATGCCCATCGCTCCAGTTCGAATGGTTGTGCAACGCGCCCTTCAAGTCCGACCACTCGACTAGTTTTGGCAGATCGTTCTTCTCTGCCGCAGTAAATTCGCCGTGGTCTTCGCGCAGTTCCGACGGCACAAACGCCAAGTCCAGCTTGGCGAAAATCTCTTCTTCCGTGATGCACGCCACCAGAAGCTTCGCATCGCGCGTTTCCTCTTTTGATTTGAACAGCCCGTATTCATTCAGTCGTAAACCGCGCTGAACCGCCCGCTGCCGCATCACGATGTTGTGTTCCTTGCTACCGGTGAAATACGCCAGCGCGAACGGGAATTCCGCATCGCTCACCACGCGCAAATCGCACTGGATACCGCCCTCCAAAATGACACTGGCTTTTGTTTCTCCCTTTGCAAGCACCTTCACAATGCCGGGCTGCGAAACAAAAAAATCTATCACCGCCGACGCATTTTTCGACGAAGCCAGCAGGTCAATGTCGCCCACGATTTCCTTGAACCGGCGCAAACTGCCCGCCGGGTTGCACCGGATCACGTCGGGATGCTGGCGCAGGTTTTCCAGCAACGGTTCAGCCGCCAGCCACGCCTCGCTCAACAGGTGCTTGCTCGCGTAAGTCCGCTTCAGCGCGATGCCCTCCAGAATGTTCGCCTGCGTCTTCTCGCCAAAACCGTCCAGTTCCGCCACTTTGCCGGCCTGACATGCCGCCTCCAGTTTTTGAATCGAATCAATGCCGAGCTTTTGGTTCAGCGCCTGGATTTTTTTGGGGCCGAGACCAGAAATCTCCAGCATTTCCAGCAGTCCCGGCGGAATGGAAGCCTTGAGATCCTCGTAGTATTGCAATTTCCCCGTCTCGACCAGCTCAATGATTTTTTGTTCCAACGCCTCGCCGATGCCCTTCATTTCACCCAGTCGTTGTTCCGCAACTATTTTTGCCAGCGGCTCGACCAGACCTTCCAGCGTTCGTGCCGCATTGGCATAGGCGCGGGTCTTGAACGGATTTTCGCCCTTCAATTCCAGCAGCGTTCTGATCTCCACAAAAATCTCAGCAACCTTGTCTTTATCCATACGCCAAATATGAAGTGTCGAGTGGCAAGTGTCATGTGCCAAGTGGCAACCATTGTCATTGATGCACGGGCGTATAGCTTGGGGTGGTGGGACGCTCACCAAACAATCTTTTGGGCTCGTCACCTGTCACACGTCACACGACACTATGCAGAATGGTTGCGAGAATTAAACTTCCCATCGCGCTCACCATTGCCGGCTCCGATAGCGGCGGTGGCGCGGGTATTCAGGCTGATCTGAAAACTTTCGCCGCGCTCGGCGTCCATGGCACGAGCGCCATCGCCTGCCTCACCGCCCAAAATCCCCGGCGCATCCTTGGCGTCGAGCCGTGCTCGCCCAAAATGCTGCGCCAGCAAATCGAAGCCGTGTTTGCAGAACTCCCGCCGGCGGCGGTAAAAACGGGAATGCTATTTTCAACAGAAAACATTTCCATCGTCGCGGATTTCTTCCGCAATTCAAAACTAAAAACTAAAAGCTTGAAACTAATCGTGGATCCGGTGATGGTTTCCACTAGTGGTGCGCGGCTACTGCAACCGAAGGCGGAAAAACTTCTGTGCGAAAAACTCCTGCCTCTCGCCATACTCGTCACGCCCAACTTGGACGAGGCGGAAATTCTGGCGGAGCAAAAAATCTCCTCGCCAGAAAAAATGCGCAAAGCTGCGCGAAGAATTCATTCGCTCTACAGCTGCGCTGTCCTGCTGAAAGGCGGCCACCTGAAAAATTCCCGCGAGGCGCTAGACATCTATTTTGACGGAAAAACAGAACTGCTCCTGTCCGCGCCGTTCGTGAAGGGCGTCTCCACGCACGGCACCGGCTGCACCTATTCTGCCGCGATTTGCGCCGCGCTGGCGCTTGGCCATGATTTGCCAGAAGCCGTCGAGATTGGGAAAAATTTCATAACGGAAGCAATTTCCAACAGTTACAAAATCGGAAAGCACTTCGCGCTCGGCCAGTTTGCCAGCAACGCCAAACCGCATTTTATGCCTTCTCACCACGGCTGCTCCTGCTGTTCGTGAGTGCGGAAAAAAGACTCTACGGAAACAGGCCGCGCTGTTTCTTTGCCTCATAAACCCGGTTTACGCCAATGCTCAAGGCGGCCCGGCGCAAGGAGATTTTCTGTTTACGGCTGCGGTTCAAAACCTGCATCCATGACGTTTCGAGGATCCGGAACAGCTTGTCTACAATCTCCGTTTCGCCCCAGAAAAAACTCTGTAAATCCTGCACCCACTCAAAATAACTTACGATGACGCCGCCGGAATTGCAGAGCACGTCGGGAATAATGAAAATTTCCGGCCGCCGGGTCAGAATTTCATCCGCATCGGGCGTGGTCGGGCCGTTGGCGGCCTCGGCGAGTATACGGCATTGGATTTTCCCGGCATTGTCGCCGGTGATCTGCCGTTCCAGCGCAGCGGGCACCAAAATATCGCACGGCAGCAGCAGGAGTTGCTCGTTCGTGATCGGTTCTGCGCTGGGAAAACCGGCGAGGTCGCGGTTTGAGACGGCATATTTTTCCAGCGCAAAGAGGTCGAGCCCCTTGGTGTTGTAAATGCCGCCACACGCCGTACTGACGGCAATGACTTTCGTTCCATAACGCCCCAACGAATACGCGGTGACAGAACCGACATTGCCAAAACCTTGAATGATGGCAGTGCTTTTGCCGAGGTCCAATCCCAGCGCGTCGGCGGCGCGATTAATAAGATACGCAACGCCGCGCCCGGTGGCTTCGCGCCGGCCGAGCGAACCGCCGAGGCTGACAGGTTTGCCAGTAACAATGCTTGGCACCGTGTAGCCGGCATGCATGGAATACGTATCCATCATCCAAGCCATCGTTTGTTCGTTCGTGCCCACGTCTGGCGCCATCACGTCCATTTGCGGGCCGATGAACGGAATCATTTCCTGCGTGAACCGTCGCGTAAGCCGCTCGTTTTCGCCGCACGATAGTTTGGCAGGATCGCACGCAATGCCTCCTTTGGCGCCGCCGTAAGGCAGGCCGACCAACGCGCATTTCCAGCTCATCCACATCGCCAGCGCGGCGACTTCGCCGAGCGTCACGCTGGGGTGATAGCGCAATCCGCCTTTCGTCGGACCAAGCGTGAGATGATGTTGCACGCGGTAACCGGAAAAAACCTGGGTTGAGCCGTCGTCCATGCGCACCGGCAACGCGACGGTAAGCGAACGCTTTGGAAATTTGAGCCGGCCGCGTTCGATTTCGGGAATCTGCAAATGATCGGCAACCAGATCGAATTGCCGGCAGGCCATCTGAAAGGTGGGATGGTCGTAAACTTGCATCAATTCATTAAATCAACCCGATTGGTCGGTTTGGCAAGCAGCGAATTTGGCAAAATCACGGCTGCTGCCGCAGTTGGAAAAATTGAGCGTCATTGGTGGGGCTCAACCAGATAACGGCTTGACCGTTTGTAAGGACTGGCGACGGAAGATTGTTGGTGCTCCACGCGCCCACCAGCAAATTTGTCCGTGTCTCGGCCCTAAATCCCGCCGGATACACCGACCAAGTCAACGCGGCATCGGTGCCGGATTTGGCGATGGCGAGCATCGGCGACGGGACGAACTGCCATGCCAGCGCGTAAGCTTCGCTGGTGCTGACAATGCCGCTGCCACCCGCCTTCCAAACCTGTAAATCATAGCGGCCTGACGCAAGTTCCGGCATGTAAATGTGCTCAACGTTGTCCACCAGGCTGGTGCTGCAGCCGACGAGGTTGCTGTTCGCAGCATCGAATAAAAATAAGTTGAGGTCGTTGATGTTCGACTGGCCGGACTGCCGGTTCCAGACCAGCGTGATTGTGCAAAAACCTTTTGAAACATCAAAAAAATAATGGTTCACCTCATCGTTGGTCGTGCTGCTGGCAAGGCTTTGAAAATTCCAACCGCTCGTCACCGGGACGGGATTTGTGCTTGCGACCGGCAGATGTGCGCCGCCGATGGCAACGGAATTGGTTGAGCAGGGATTTTGTTTCCCGCCGGCTAGCTGCTCGTAGGAATTCAAAACATTCAGCACACCCGCACCGTAACGCGCGTCGAGCGGCGCTGAGTTCCCGTTCGTCCAACCGACGGGCTTGACCGCGCCGTTGAGGAGCAGCGCCTTGATGGTTCGCAGATCGGACGCCGAATTGGTATCGTTACCACCGTCGCCACGCAACGCCGCCTGCAGGAGCAGCACCGCCCCGCCGGAAACTTGCGGCGTGGAATAACTCGTAGCGTCCGAAAGCGCGGTGATGTCCGGCTTGCAACGTCCGTTGTCCAGCGTCGGCCCGTAGCTGGTACCACCGCCAAAGCCGTAGTCTGCGACGCCCAGGCCGTTGTAGCAGGTGGCCGAAGGATTCACCGGGCCGCCGTTGCCCGCGCCCGAAACGAAAATCGTGCCGTATTGCGCGGCGTAATCATCGTAGGCGCTGTCAATCTCCTGCTGCTCGCTGACGGTAGCGTGCGTTCCGTTCGTTTCCGTGAAAATGAAACTTTGATTTACGACGAGGTCATTCAACGCCGTCAGATTGCTGACGACGTAAGTATTGACGAAATAATCCGCGTCGAAATTGTCCACGTGCGCCACGTTGGTCGCCACGCCTTTTCCGGTCATGCCATAAAAATTTCTGGCCACTTCATTGGCATGGCTCGATTCGGAGCCGACGTTGTTGGGAAAGCCATTGGTGTAACCCAGGCTGGAAAAATAGGTGAACAATCCCGTCGGCTGCCCCACCGACACAGGATAGACTTCAAAGGCGGGCGCGGACGCCTCCGGCTGCGCCACGCAGATGCCACGGCCGTCCAAGTTTGTCGTCACCGCCTGCAACGCCGTCACACCGAGGTCATCCAGCGTGGTGGCGCGGGCGGCGGCGGAAAAAAACCCCGCCGCGAACGCCGGCAAAATCATTCGTGCAAAAATCTTCATCGCTCTGAATGCAAAAAACCATAACCCATCCTGCGGACAATTCCAGCCCGCGCCGCGAAAAAGCCTGTTTAATTTCGCCGGTTCCGCGTAGCTTTTCCGTGTGCCTGAAACACTCGTCGTCAACGAAATCTATTTGAGCTTGCAAGGGGAAAGCACCTTTGCCGGACTGGCGTGCATTTTCATCCGGCTGACCGGCTGCGACCTCCGTTGTTCCTACTGCGACACCGCCTACGCCTTCACCGAAGGCAAAAAGCAGACGCTTGCGGAAGTCTTGGAAAAAGTCCGCGAACTGGCTGTGCCGTTTTCCAGCTCAAAACTCAAAGCTAAGAATCAAAAACTACCACTCGTGGAATTGACCGGTGGCGAGCCTCTGCTCCAGAAAAACTCCCTGCCGTTGATGAAATCGCTGTGCGACGACGGTTTTACGGTTTTGGTTGAAACGAGCGGCGCGCATGACATTTCCAAGATTGATCCGCGCGTCCGGCGTATCATGGATTTGAAATGCCCCTCCACCGGCGAGGTGGAACGGAATCTTTTCTCAAATATCACGCATCTTAAAGCGACCGATGAGATCAAGTTCGTTATCGGCACCCGGGAAGATTTCGACTGGGCGAAACAGCAGATTGCCGGGCGCAAGCTGGCTTCGGTTTGTCCGCTGCTGTTTTCCTGGGTGCATCCGCTCGCGCCGAAACAGCAAAACAAGGTTCTCAAAAAAGTTCCCGCCGGTCTCACGCCCGTTTCCCGCCGCGAGCTTGCGGAAAAAATCATCGCCGATGCCTTGCCGGTGCGGTTTCAGGTCCAGCAACACAAAATCATCTGGCCGCCGGAGCGGCGGGGAGTTTGAAATGAGCGCCACCCGGCAGGTATTGAAACAGCTTCGCGACTACGAATCGCGCAACGTCACGTTTATCGAGCCGGGCGGCACGTGGCCGATTGTCTGGGAACGCGCGAAAGGGGTTCACGTCTGGGATGTCGAAGGGCAAAAGCATCTGGATTTGACCGCCGCCTTCGGCGTCGCTGCCGCCGGCCATGCGAATCCGAACGTTATTCGCGCCGGGCAAAAACAGATGGCGAAACTTCTGCACGCGATGGGCGACGTGCATCCGCACGCGCTCAAGGCTCAACTCGCGCGTGAATTGAGTCGGCTCACCTATGAGCGCTGGTCAAAACTTCAGCCCAAAGCCTCGACCGGCAAGGTCATCTTTGCCAACTCCGGTTTTGAAGCCGTCGAATCCGCGCTCAAGACGGCCTTGCTCGCCACGGGCAGAAGCGGCGTCATCGCGTTCGAAGACGGCTATCACGGTCTCGGCTACGGTGCGCTCAACGCCACCCACCGCAAACATTTTCGCGGCCCGTTCCGTTCGCAACTGCGGGAGTTTGCAAGTTTTGTAAAATTCCCAACGTCATCGGAACAGCTTGCGGAAATTGAGGGAAACATCCGCCAGCTTTTCCATCACACGAAAATTAGCGCGATTTTGGTCGAGCCATTGCAAGCGCGCGGCGGCATCAACGTCCCGCCGCCGGAATTACTGCCGCTACTTCGCAAACTCTGCGATGAACACGGCGCGCTGCTCATCGCCGACGAGATTTACACCGGTTTTGGCCGCACAGGCAAATGGTTTGCGTGTGAACACAGCAGTGTGATTCCGGATCTAATCTGCCTCGGCAAAGCGCTCACCGGCGGTTTTCCGCTGTCCGCCTGCATCGGTCGCGCCGACCTCATGGATGCCGCTTGGCCCGCCTCGACCGGCGAGGCGATTCACACCAGCACGTTCCTCGGTCATCCGGTCGGCTGCGCAATGGCGCTGGCGCAGATTTCCGAAATTGAAAGATTGAAGCTTTGCGAACGCAGTGAAGAACTCGGAAAATTTCTTTTGTCCGAACTTGCGGCCATCAAAAATTCAAAATTAAAAATTAAACAAAACGCGCGTGGCCTCGGCTTGATGGCCGGCGTGGAATTGAATTTGCCGAACGGCAAACCAGCAACCGAAGCGGCGCTGACCGCCATCAAAATGCTTTTGCAGCGCGGCTTTATTTTTCTACCCGAAGGCGAGCACGCGAATGTCATCTGCTTTACGCCGCCGCTGACGATTTCAAGAACGCAGCTGACCAAAGCCGTCGCCGCGCTGGCGGAAGTCTTGCCATGACTCTTACTAAAATGCGCGAGTTGCTGGCCAAGCGCGACATCCAGCTCACGAAATCGCTCGGCCAGAATTTTCTGCACGACGGCAACCAACTCCGCCGCATCGCGGACGCGGCGAAAATCCAGCCGACGGATAAAATTCTCGAAGTCGGGCCGGGACTCGGGCCGCTGACAGAATTGCTTTTGGAAAAAGCCGATGAAGTTCTCGCAGTGGAAATGGACGCGCGGCTCGTGGATTTTTTGTGCGAACGTTTCGGTGCGGAAAAGCAAAGCGGCGAAGTTTTAAAAAACACTTTGGCCGGACGGACGGAGACCGGCGGCGAACCCAAACGGCTCGGCGCATTCCATTTATTGCACGACGATGCGCTGGCGTTTTTGAAACGCGAGCCGCGCAACTGGAGCGATTGGAAACTCGTGGCGAACTTGCCGTATTCCGTCGCCTCGCCGATTCTGGTGGAACTCGCCGCCGGCCCGCGCTCGCCGAAGCTGATCGTCGCCACGCTGCAACTGGAAGTCGCGAAGCGGCTGATGGCGCAGGCTGATGACGATGATTACGGCATCCTGACGCTGCTGGTGCAGATTGATTTTGCGCCGCGGGGCTGGTTTAAGATTCCGCCGGAATGTTTTTTTCCGTCGCCGGACGTGGATTCAGCGTGCGTGTGCCTGGAGCGCCGTGCGATGCCGTTGCTGCCGGAAAATCTCCGCCCGGCTTTCGTAAAGACCGTCAAGCGCGGCTTCTCGCAACGGCGCAAGATGATGCTGAAACTGTTGAAGCAGGACTGGCCGAAGGAAAAACTGGAGGCCGCATTCGGCGAGTTGAATATTTCGCCGATGGAACGCGCGGAGAAATTGAGCTTGGAGCAGTTTGTTGCATTAACTCGCATATTGGCCGTGGAAAAATGAAATACCAAAGGCACCAAGACGCAATTTTTCTATAGGTGTTTCTTGTGTCTTGGTGGTGAGAAGTTATGAGCGAAGAAATATTTGACGTAGTCAACGATTGCGACGAAGTGGTCGGTCAGAACACACGGCGCGAGGTGCATCGGCTGGGTTTGAAGCATCGCGCGGTTCATGTGCTGGTGTTCAATGCGCACGGCGAGGTTTTTCTTCAGAAGCGTTCGATGAAAAAGGACATCGCCGCCGGCAAATGGGATTCGTCGGCTTCCGGCCATCTGGACGCCGGCGAGTCATACGACGCGTGCGCCGTGCGCGAGGTGCGCGAGGAGATCGGCTTGCATCTGTCGCAGCCGCCGCAGCGGTTGTACAAGATTGACGCGCGACAGGAGACAGGCTGGGAGTTCTGCTGGATTTATCGCTGCGCCAACGAAGGGCCGTTCACGCTGCATCCGGATGAGATCGAAACCGGCGCGTGGTGCGCGCCAGCAGCGGTGACAAAGTGGGTGGGCGAGAAGCCACAGGATTTTGCAAGCTGCTTTGTGTTGATCTGGAAAATGTTTCTGGCCAAAGATGGGCACAGCTGAAACACAGATTTTGGGGACTCATTTGCCGAGACGCTTTGCAAAGTGATTTATTTATGTTTCATCTGTGAAAATCCGTGACTAAAAAACTTCCCGCCTTTACTTGGCGCGAAAATGGGGTAGTTATTTTCGCATGAACGAATCGAATAATTTTTTGGTACCCATCGTGGTGGAGCAG
>Ga0208507_1000854_pt1 | contig 18274 bp, 17 predicted proteins | sample CryBogCBH12Aug01_FD_184626 | JGI IMG/M metagenome (GOLD analysis project Ga0208507, IMG submission 184626) | Freshwater microbial communities from Crystal Bog, Wisconsin, USA - CBH12Aug09.1 (SPAdes) (version 2) | ecosystem: Environmental > Aquatic > Freshwater > Lake | place: Crystal Bog... | reverse complement strand
GACGCAACGTATGTTCGATGTGCTCAGCCAGCGCAGCGTGGATATTATCATCATCACAATCTATGGCCCGACCGCCCTAGGCCTATTCACCGTTTCATCGCGGCTATACCTGCTGCTTCTGCAGTTGCTCCAGCAGAGCATCAGCAGCGTCTGCCTATCGATGCTATCAAACATTTCGGATGATCGCGAGCGTATGCGCCGGCTATACCAGCGCACCATATCGCTGGCCGCCATGCTCAGCACACCGGTATTTTGTTGCATGGCCGCGCTGGCGCCCGAGGCGACGAGGATCATGTTTGGCCGCGGGTGGCCGGGCACCGATGAGGTGATGGTGCCCTTGCTGCTGATCGGCGGCGTGCATTGCGTCCAGTTTCTAAGCGGTGATTTTCTGCTGGCTATGGGCAAGCCTAGACAGTTGCTGGCGCTGACTATCATGAAGGTGGTGTTTATCCTGCCAGCTTTGTATTTTATTCGTGTCCCAGGCGTTGCCGCGACCGCTTGGCTCTACGCGGCTCTCCAACTGGCACTCTCTCCGTTCATGTTCCGAGCCACCATGCGCGGACTACAGATGCGTTGGTCCGAGCTTCTGAAGGCGATAGTGCCGTCCATGCTGGCGGCCCTAATCGCATTCTGGGTCGTCCATACTGTTCGGCCGTTTATCGCACCAAGCATAAAAAACCCCTATTTCGGCGCGATCATATTTGGTAGCATTTATGTATTACTGTGGGCGATCGCGACTGCGATTTTAGCCTTCCGCAATGCGCAACACAATATTCATTTTTTGAGACGGACCAAAAATTCTTGATTCCGATTGAAATATAAAATTAAGTTTTTTATAAATTTAACTTTTAAAAAAATTTACTAACGCAAATTAATATAATTAACTAAAGGTTTTAAAATTAATGAAAACAACTCTCACCGTCGTAACGAAGAATGGTGGAAGGCGCCTTGGCTTGTGCCTAAAGCATCTAGAAGAAATGGATGTTGATGATGAAATTGAAATATTTCTGGTTGACGACCATTCCAACGACGGGGTGTCCCTCCAGATAATGCAAGATTACGCTGATAAATCGCGATTTGATGTCAAAATTCGCAAAACCACTAAGGCTGGGCATAACGCCGGGCGCAACATTGCCATGAGGGAGGCCGCGGGCGACATCCAGATATCCATCGACGACGATTGCTACGCTGACGTCAACTTTGTACGCGAATGGCGCAAGGTTTTCGAGGCTCATCCAGACCTCGGCTACGCCTCGGGCATGGTGGCGCGCTACGATCTTAACTATTCGGATCTCGGTTGTGTGGAGACGCCATATGAGCGTCATATAGAGCCGAGAAGCTTTGCACCGCGTGGCTTTATTCAGGGGTCAAACATGGCCTTTAGAACCGAATGCCTGAATGAAATTGGCAGATTTAATGAAGATCTCGGCATGCAACCGGGGCCAAATTTTGCCGGCGAGGAATGGGACTTATCGTTACGAGCCTGCAACGCGGGCTATGCCGGGGGCTATTTCCCGGCCCCTAAAGTGGCACACGATCACCGGCGCAGCGGAAAAGTTAATACGCAGCGGATCAGGTATTACGATGCAGGCGGTGGCTACGTTTATGCCAAGCACACACTTACCCGCGCTTGGTTCCGCACGCTGCACGAATTTGGTCACGAAATGAAGAAAATGTGGCGGGCCGGGGAACGCGATCGATTCTGGACGTTTGCGCGCGGTTATATAGCTTATTTTCTGCCCTTCATGCGGAAGCGATGGGCCGAAAGGCAACAATAAGCAGCTAAATGCTAGGCATAATTCCAGATTTAACCTCGAATTACTTAGCCAGTAGCCACTGGGCGCGCGGTGGGGCGCCTGCCAGCGAGCGTGCCATCGCCTGCCACATTGGCTTGCGCCACAGGCTGTCGTCCAGCGGTAGCGGGCGGGTGTAGCTGCTTTTAGGGCGGGCCCATTTCTGAAACCGCAGCCAACTGGTGGCGTCGCCAAGCCCCCAGGTCATCACGCCTCGCACCGCTGGCTCGTCTAGAACCGTGTCAAGAAACGTACCGGTAAAAGCCGCGACGGCGTTATCCCGCTCGACGATAGGCATAGCGGGCAGCCGGTAATCGCTACAATCTAACTCGGTAACGCGGATCTCCAGCCCCATAGCCGCCACTTCGGCGAGAAAATCGCGGTACACGCGGGGGGTGAACATACGTCCGCAGGCAATGTGCGATTGCGTGCCTAAGCCATGGATCGGCGCGCCATAGCGCTTGAGGGTGCCCAGAAGTTTTATCACCGCCCGGCGCTTGGCCTCGTCCGCTGGCCAATCGCTCTCCAACCCAAAATCATTGTAATACAGCCGCGCAGCAGGATCGGCGGCATGGGCCGTGTGAAAACAGTCCGCCAGAAAGGCAGCGTCGGTAGCAGCGCCGAAGGGTGTCTGTCGCAAGCCATCTGCTCGACCATCCGGGGGCGACACCGCTTCGTTTACCACATCCCATTCGCCAATTCGTCCGGCGAAATGGCTCACGATATGGTCGATCCGCGCAAGCACCAGTCCTTGCCCATCCGGCCCGGTCATGCGCAGCCGTGCCCATTCGGGAATGCTGCCATACCAGAAGCCAGTGTGGCCGCGCAGGGCAAGTCTGTGCCGCGAAGCAAACCTGGCAATGATCTCGGCGCGGGAATAATCGGGCTTGCCCTCGAACGATTCGGTCACGCCCCACTTCAGCTCTATCTCGGGAACCAGCATCGTCGCCTCGCGCAGGATCGCATCGGCGAGCGGCAGTCCCTGCGTTACATGCCAAGCGCGCACCATACTGCCAAATTGCAGACCATTCCGAGCCGCTATCTGTCCCAGTCCCTCGCTCAGCCAAGGTTGCTCGAACGAGAATGGGGGAGTCGCACCACAGAAAGGAACAAACGATGATGTCAGACTCCCCGCGATTAGCTTTCCAGCCTGCCGGCGAGTAAAATTCATTTTTTATCCTTGCTGAAGCTGACGCCTTCCTACTATCAGGCCTCCCTAAGCACAATCGGCACTTTGGCATACCGCGCTTTCTCTACATAAGGAAACCAGCTCCGGTGCAAGTGCCCAATTCCATCCTGTGCGTTGGCCAGTTCCCACCTGATCCGCAGGGGCATGGTGGCTCTCAGCGAGCATGGCACCTGCTCAATGCGCTGGCAGCGATTGCGCCGGTCGATTATGTTTATATTTATCCCCCTTCAAGCATAGAATCGCAGAACCCCGACCTTCGGGATGCCAAAAAACTATGCCGCAGCATGACACGCATCCCTATTCCGGAATGGGATAAAACGTCATGTAAATGGCCGGCAATTCCCGGCACCATTGGGCGCTGGATCGACCTCCTGCGCATAGGGTCCCTGGAGGCTCCACGCCTGCCGACATCTGCCCTGGCGGCGATTGGCGCAGCACTACCAGTGCGGCAACCCGGTGTGGTGTTTGCTGAGCGACTGCCAGCGGCGGTGATTACCGATCAATTGATCGTAGGAGGACACCTCAGGACTAAGCGCCGTGTGGCCGATTTCGACGATATTCTGTCGCGTTACCTAACGCGCGAACTAGCAACAGTGCATAGGCCTGATTTAGTCATGCTGAAGCGTCTGCAGATAGCCCGATCGCGCCGGTTCGAACGGGAAGTCGGGCAAAGCTGGGCGGCCACGGGCGTTTGCAGCAGCGGCGATGTGAAGGTGCTGGCCGCCGAAATACCCGGCATCAATGCGATACGCATTCCCAATGTGGTGCAGCATTCCCGGTTGCCGACGCCGCAGAACGAACGCTTTTCCCTATTGTTCGTCGGCAATCTAAACTTCTCACCAAACGTGCACGGACTGCATACCTTCCTAGACGAGGCATGGCCCCAAATCCGCGCCGCCAATCAAGAAATCGCCATGCAGGTGGTGGGGTTCAACCCGCCGCCAACTCTGGCTAAACGTCTGGCCGCGCAAAGCATCAAACTTGCAGCCAATGTGCCTTCGCTGACTCCCTATTACCAATCCGCCAGCGCAGTCATTGCTCCAATCTCCTTTGGCGGCGGCACCCGCATAAAGATCCTCGAGGCGATGGCCATGGGGCGCCCGGTGGTATCGACTAGTATCGGCGCTGAAGGGCTTGAGGTCGTGAGCGGCGAGCACCTGCTCATCGCCGACACCATGCCCGAGTTTGCCGACGCCATCCTCCGCCTCGCCGCATCTCCAGCGCTAAGTGTGGAATTAGTGACCCAAGGCAGGGCGCTACAACAAGCAAACTATAGCCCTGCAGCAATGACCCAGGCCGTGCGCACGGCAGTTCTTGGCACTACCAGTTCGCTGGCTGATATTTGATCAGCCGCTGGTCAGGTCACTCTCGCCATACACGCATACTCTAGCGCGGCATAGCGGTCAGCACAGCCCGACAGATCGAAACTGAGCCCGCGTGCAATTCGCGGCGCGGCATCCCCGGGCGCGGCCAGAGTCGCTCGCATCGCTGCTGCCATAGCCGGGGCATCGCCCGGCGGAACCAATTTGCCATAGAGGCCGCCATTGAGAATTTCGGACGGCCCATGCGGGCAATCGGTGCTGACTACCGGCGTGCCAACCGCCAGCGCTTCGGCAATGACACTGCCAAACCCCTCGAAAGCGGAAGACAACACGAACAGATCAGCTCGCGCCAGCCACGCTGGGGCATCCGCAGCGAAGCCGGGGAACACAACCCGATCCGCCACGTTAAGGTCGGCCGCCAGCCGCTCCAGATCGGTGCGAAGCGGCCCTTCGCCAAGGATTACCAATTGCCCCGGCGTATCCGCCACCAGCTCGGCGAAGGCCCGGATCAAAGTGGCAAAATCCTTCTGCGGCACCAATCGCCCCATCCCCAGAATCAGCGGCCGCTCGCCATTGGCGGCCAGCGGATTGGCCGCTGGCAACCCGGCCGAGGCAAGAAATTCCGGGCCAACAACGCCATTATAAATGACCGTTATCCTCGCGCGGGACACGCCGGTAATCTCCGCCATTTCATCCGCCACGCCAGCCGACACGGCAACAATGCCATCCGCCCGGGCGAGCGCCCAGCGAAATAGCGGCGGCAGCACGCGCCACTGCCAGCTGCGCCGTTTGAACTGGTGCGCAAGCGAATTGTGCTGGGTGATTATGATGCGAGTGGCTGCGCAGGCAATATGCCTTGCCAACACCGCAGTCACCGCCATGTGCTCCATGTTGACGATAAGTACATCAGGCGGATCATGCCGCAGATAACGCACCAGCCGTGCAATCGCGGTTAGCTGGCGTTCGGCACCCAGCGAATCAACGCGAACATACTCCGGCACAAGATCCAGCAGCGCGCCCGCGCGGCGATCAAGCAGAAGCCGAAGCTCGATACCCCGCTCATCCCACAACGGCGCAAGCCCAAGGTGCAGGCGCTCCGCGCCGCCGCCAGACAGATCCGGCAGTGAAACGGCAAGGCGCAAGGGTCGATGAGTATGCATAGCCCGGGCCCCAGCGTCCGACACTGCCGCGTGCTGCCCCATATGATTGCTCCCAATAAAGACACTACAGTGCTTACATTTTTTCTTGCGAATTCGTAGATAACTTATGCTATCGTTAATTTCGCGTATGCCTTACAATGCATACTGTATGTGGCCGCAATCTAGTTCACTTTAGATTGCGTGAAATTCAAAAAAAGGTCAATTATTGTAGTTTATTTGGCTATAATTATAATTGCGGAAGTTGGTGTCGCACGAAGCAATCGGCATTCTGGTGTTTTTATCCCATCGCAAGTGTGTCACTTGTCAAAGATGCCCCTCGACAACCAACAGGATGTTGTGCTGATGAAATTGGTAACAACGGATTTCCCCCGCGCCAAATTAGACCGGCCCGCCGTCATGGTGTGGAATGCCGCCCGTGGCGGTATGCGAAGCGTCGTCGAAACCTATGTCAAAGATGGACTGACCGACCGCGAGAACATCCATTTGCTAGCAGCCTATTGCGACGGTAGCTTGCTTAAGCGGCAAGTGCTGCTTGCCAGGTCGTTAGCGCGGTTTGCCCTGCTGCTGGCGACTAAACGGCCAAGGCTAGTTCACATTCATGTGTCGATGAAAGGCAGCCTTATTCGCAAGAGCCTGTTCGCGATGATGGCTCGCGCCGCTGGCACTCCGGTACTGCTGCATATGCATGGCTCGGAAACCGAGCAGTTCTACGCATCGCTGCCGCCCTTGGCACAGCGCCTGATGGTAGGCCAGATCGAGGCCGCCAGCAAAGTGCTAGTGCTGTCCGAAAGCTGGCGCAGCTTTATCCTCGGCATCGCGCCGCGCGCTCAGGTCTGCGTCATTCCGAACTGCGTTCATATGCCAGAGCTTCCCGCAGCTGAACGCCCAGCTGACTGCATACTATTCCTCGGCCAGATCGGCGACCGTAAGGGCGTGTTTGACCTCCTTCCTGCCTTTGCCCGCGCGCTTGAGCGTCATCCCAGCGCGCGGTTGGTTTTAGGCGGCAATGGCGAAACCAGCCGCGCGATCGCCGAAATCGCGCGGCTAGGGCTAGGTCAAGCCGTCACCCTCGTTGGCTGGGTGTCCGGCGCATCCAAGGCAAGTCTGCTGGCCGAGGCAGGAATTTATGTTCTACCATCCTACAACGAAGGTCTCCCGGTCAGCGTGCTGGAGGCCATGGCCGAAGGTTTGGCGGTGGTGACCACGCGCGTCGGCGGCATTCCGGAATTGATCCACGATGGTGAGCACGGCCTGTTGGTCGACGCCGGCGATGTAGACGCCCTCGCGAGCGCCCTGTCGCGCCTAATCGAGGACCGAGAACTCCGTCTGCTACTGGCTTCCGCCGGGCGCCAGCGTATTCAACAATACTATAGCAGTCGACCTATACTTCGGGATTTGAGCCTCATATATGCCTTGGCTTCACGCATCCCAGCCGAGTCTGGCAGGCGTTCGGAGGGGAACTCATGATGGCGACGTTAAACCAAGGTTGGGATCGCATAAAACCTACCATGCAAGCCCGAGTGTTTTTGACATTCTTATGCGCACTAGAGGCACTTCACACCGCCCGGCCTGCATACGCTGCCGACCCGCCCCCCCCACCCATGACCCCTGCCCAGATCATGGCGAACAACCTCGCGATCCACAACGCCGGGGCGAGCGCATCAACGCCAACAGCACTTGCCGCTGGCATCACATCCGCCTGTGGCATCCAAGCTTGGCAATTTTCGCTTCAACCCGTGAACGACAAGGGCCGCCTAAAGCTCGCTGTTTCGCCAACGCTGTCGGCCGACACTCTGGAATGCATAAACGCCGTAGTGAGCGCAAGCCTGTTTTTTATCGCACCATGACGGTCATCCCATGATACCAGCTAACAGTATCCTTGGTACTATTTTGGGATATCCGTGCGGAGCTCATCCCCACCAGTTTTCAGGAGGCAAACCGTGAGGGCTATTCTCGCGCCGAAGGGCAGGTTGATGTTAGCCGGCATCACTCTAGTCAGCTCCGTTGCGAATGTAGGTGCGTTGCCCGCAGTCCCGATGCCAGACTCGACGGGTTTCGGCACCACACCGGCGCAGGTGGAAACCGGCGGCTGCAAATCGTCGATCTCGGGCCGCACACTAAAGCTGCCGAACAGCATTCACAGCTTCGGTAACGTGCACTACCTACCGGCCCTCCCGCTTGCAAAAGGGGAATATGTCCTCACATTTGACGACGGGCCAACCGTCGGTCAGATCAACAACATTCTCGCCATTCTGGATGAGTATTGCGTTAAAGCCACCTTCATGATGGTCGGCATTAAGGCACAAGCGCATCCAGAGTTGGTTCGTCTGGTGGCCCAAAGGGGGCATACGATAGGCAGTCACTCCATGCACCACCGTGGCACACCGAATGCCACAGACGATTTCCTGCACCATGAAATGCTAGATGGTGTTGATGCGGTCGACATTGCGCTTTCCGGGCATATGCGCAGGGGGAATGAGCGCCGTTTCGTGCGCACACCGGGAGAACCAGGCTGGCCAACCCCTGCGCAGCCACCATCCCCAGAATTTCGCGGATGGATGGAATCGCGGGGGCTCGTGGAAGCGGAATACGACATTTCGCCACAAGACTGGCGCAACGATCAGGCGGAGGCCAGTTTTGCCCGGCTCATGTCGCGTTTTCCGGATCGTGGTGTAATCCTTATGCATGATTGGCCCAGCCACACGCCTGAGTTGCTGACAAAAACGCTAGACGAAATTGCTCGTCGCAACGGCAAGATTGTACTCTTGGTTTTATGATGCCCCTCGCGGGTGCTTATGGTTTCACCTGAAAATTCATCCATAGAAACAGGCCCCAAAAAGCCGAAACACCGCGCCCGATCTGCGCTTGTTATGGCGCCGCCACAGGCCGTCCAGCGACTAGGCTGGACACCAAAATTAAGCGCAATTCATTGAATATAAATAATTTATGTAAATATTAGCCCCCCCCCCCCGTACAACTTAGTATTATAGAAAATTATCGCCGATAGCGATATGGAGGTCGGATATGAATAAGACAATATCCTTAGTAGAGACTATATCTCGCCCCTTGCTCGTTGCATTTTACCTTTTATTTTTGTTAAATCCGCAAGTTTCTTGCGCCGGCCCAGCCACAGCAATTTCGACAAGCCTGCCTCCGGGAGGGCTGGTCGGCGATTATCGGCTAGGCTCGGCCGATAGGATCCGCATAATCGTTTTCAATGAGCCAACCCTTTCCGGCGAGTTTTCGGTAGGTGACAATGGCATGCTGTCGATTCCCTTGATCGGCAACGTGCAGGCGAGTGGGCGCACTCCTACCGAGCTTGCTGCCGATATCGAAGCAAAGCTGGCTGATGGGTATTTGCGTTCGCCACATGTCAGCCTTGACGTACTGACCTACCGTCCTTTTTATATCCTAGGAGAAGTAACTAAGCCAGGCGAATATCCATATGCCAATGGATTGACTGTCATGGCTGGCGTAGCAACCGCGTCAGGATTTACTTACCGCGCGAACAAGCGCAAAGTTTACATTAAGCACAGCGGCGATCGCGATGAAAAATCCCTGGAATTGACCCCAAGCATTCTCATTTATCCTGGGGATACTATCCGTATTTCTGAAAGGCATTTTTAAAATAATATATTTTTAAATAATGCAAATTAATTTTATTAGGACGCCTTCATGCTTCACCGAGAACCCGAAGGCGTAGATCCACAAATCTAGTGAGGGTGTATGTCCAACGGTGAAAACTTAATACGCAGTGGATTGGCACTGGCTTTGTCGATGGCGTCAACGTCCTGCTTTGCAGCGGCACCTGCCCTGCCTGCGTCCGCAGCCTCAATGGCAACCAATCAGGAAGCTGTAGCAGCACTGGCCGGGGCCTTGACCAGTGCTATCGCGAAGGTAAAGCACAACGCGCCCGCGCTCGCTTTCCAGCGCGCCCTCATGCGCACGATCAAGAAATCTAAAGCGCCCAAGGCCGTGATTGTCGCGGCTATAAAGAAGATTACGCTTCAAGGCAGTATGCCTGCCGGTCTGATGTATGCGTTGAACTTGCTGCAAGCCTACTATGGAAATAGCGCTACGGGTGGCACATCGACCGAATATACAGGGAGGGATGGCCGCTTGGGAAATACCAACGACGGTCAGGGCAATGGACCAAGCGTGATAGGTGGCGGCTCCGAGAATTATGGCTCGCATTGAAATATACCCATCATAAGTCAGGTATGGAGAATGCGTGCCATCTTTCTGGCATTGTGGGGCCGAAAGCATGGGTGGGGCATTGAGATCAGCGCAGGAACTCCAGTTTGGCAGACTATAGCACGCTGATTTAATTGATAAAATTATGAATCAGATTCTGAGCAGTATTCTTCTCGCAAATAAATCTTCAGGAGACAGGTTTTGTTTACTAACAGGAAGCTCGTGAGCGCAAGCGTTCTTGCGCTCACTACCAGCCTTAGCAGCACGCCTGCGGACGCTCAGTCTATTGTGGCCAGCGTTTTCGACACAGTTGTACCATTTGTCTACGATCAGGGACGCAACATCAGCGTTATGGATCGTCAGCGCCTGGATTACGATCCTATTGGCTTGCAGCTCGGCGATTTTACCGTACTACCCTCGATCGAGGCGGCAACGTCCTACTCAAACAACGTCTACCAGACCTCCACGGCAAAAGTCTCCGACGCGTTCGTGACGGTTAAGCCCATGATCAAGCTGCAGTCAGACTGGCAGACCAACAGCCTCAACGTGGTCGCTTCCGGCAATTTTGTGCGGCATTTCAAAGAAACCGCACGTGACGAAGATGGCTGGTCGTTCGGAGCGAACTCGCGCATCAGCATCGATGCCTATGAGTCCGTCGGCGTCAACGCCCGTACTAGCAGATACTATGAAGATCAGTTCGTGGGCGCGCCGCAGGGGAACCTCAAGTCGCCTGTTTCGGCGCAGTCCACGTCCGGCGCGGCGAACCTTGATGTTCAGATGGCCGATGCGCGAGCTGTGATCGCAGGCGACTTCACCCATCTGGCCTATAATCCGGTAACCAGTTTAACGAACGTATCTCTCTCGGAAAGTGAACGTAACCGGGACATCGGTCGTATCATCGGACACCTCGAATATCGAGTCTCGCCAGACACGATGGCCTTTATCGAATCTGTCGGCACTCTCACCAGCTACCAGCACAATCTGGCCGGTGGGCAGCTGAACCGCGATTCCAAGGAAATCAGGGCTGAGGCTGGCGTCAGCCTTGATCTAGCCGGGAAGATCCGCGGAAACGTCGCGCTAGGGTATATCGATCGCAAATACGATGCGCCGATTTACCAGGGGATTAGTGGTCTCTCGCTCAACGCGCGGGTTGAATTTTTTCCCACCGGTCTGACCTCCGTCACATTTGCTGCACGACGCGATATCGAAGACGCTGTGTTTGTTGGTGCCGGTGGCTTCTTCAACAACGGCCTCACTATTCGCGTAGATCACGAGCTTTATCGCAACATATTGCTGAACGTTGCGGTCGATTACGAGTACGACAAGTATGGTCAGATCGACGCACATGACCAAATTTTACGTACATCCGGCGGCGTTCAATATATGCTCGACAATCTCATTGAACTAAAAGCCTCAGTAAACTACGGTGAACGATGGTCCACTACACCACTAATCGGCGGATCTCTGGGTGAAATTCGCGGACAAATCGGGATAATACTCCATAGATAGTTATATAGATACTCAGTTTCGAAGCGTAAATTCTAGAAGGAATATGGCTGAAATGCCGAATGCAAATAACAACGGGTCAACCCTAGTGCAGGAAGCCATTGAAGTCCGGGGTGAGGGGAGTGTAAATTCAATTTTGCATAGCGCCATGGGCGTGGTGCTGCGCCGTCGGAGGATGCTTACAGCTATCTCCGGCACAATCTTTGCCCTGCTCACCGTGGTCATTGCGCTGATGCCCTCGAAGTATGAGGCTACCGCGCTAGTCAAGATCGACCCGACCCATAGCGCCGCTATGGGTCAGATGACCGACCAGACCAGCCTACCCGACACGCTGATGGTGGATACCGAGGCGAACGTCATGCAGTCCAAGGACGTTATTCGCGCCGTAGTAAACAAGCTCGATCTGGCCAACGACCCCGATTTAAACGAGGGTGTGACGCCACTGCCAGCGAATGCGTCGCCCGACGAACGCGCAGCCTATGTCGACAGCATTGTCGATAATGTCATTAAGGAGCTCACGGTCTCGCGCGACAAAAGCACCTATATTGTCTCGATCGCCTACGACTCGCCAAATCCTCGCAAGGCGGCGCAGATCGCCAATTCGATCGCCGAAGCCTACATCGAATCTTCTGTCGGACGCCGATCCGGTACGGCGGAACGCCAGGCTCAAGGCATCAATGAAGACCTCAAGAAGTTGAGCGATCAGGCAACTGCCGCCGATCAAGCGCTCGCACAGTACCGCGCCCAGACCGGCCTTGTCGACACCAGCGGCGGCAATCAATCGGTGACCGATAAACAGGTTGGCCCGATCGCAACCTCGCTGGCCACCGCAGAGGCGCTGGCGGCCGAGGCCAATTCTGCCTATGCTGTTGCGAAAGCCCAGCAAAAGTCTGGCGGAATCGAATCGGTATCGGCGGTGCTCAGTTCGGATGTGGTTCACAATTTGCGAATCCAGCGAGCAACACTTCTGAGCGCAAAGGCTGAAGCTGACGCGCGCTATGGCCCAAAGCATCCTGAGACGATCAAAATCGTCAATCAATTGAACGAAATCGATCAGCAGATATCGGCCGAGGCAAACCGTATTGTGGCCGGCCTGCAAAACGCGGCGACAGCCGCTACCGCACAATCCCAGAGCCTGCGCGGGTCGCTTAATCAGCTTCGTTCCGCCCAGTCCACTGATCTGCGATATTCTGCCGCCGCCGAAACGTTGAAGGCCAAGGCCGCTACCGCGCATGATTCCTACAGCATCCTTGCCGCGCGCGCCCAGGCTATTGGCCAGATCGCTGCCAGTTCACTCAGCCAGGCTCAGATCGTCGAAGCCGCAACCGCACCAGATAAACCTTCCAAGCCAAAGCGGCTACTACTCCTGCTCGCCAGTCTGTTGGGATCGGTTTCTCTCGGCTTGGCGGTCATCGCCGCCCAAGAAGTCGTCTCTGCCGGTATGCAGACGTCGAACGAATTGCGGACACTGGGTCTGCGGATGCTTGCTGCGGTGCCAAAGCTGGATTTGCATGAATCCATGGCAGAACAGGAAGTGGTAACCCAACCGATGGGCGCCTTCGCGGAAGCCTACCGTATGCTACGCCGGGCGATTAACGTTAGCGAGCTTAGCAGTCAGCAGGTGATCATTGTCACCTCCGCTCTTCCTCAAGAGGGTAAGACCGCCTCTGCCCTGTCTCTAGCGCAAGTGATGGCCATGGCGGGCAGCAAGGTAGTAGTGGTCGATACCGACGTTCGCCACCCATCGATTGGCAAGCGCCTTAACACCGATGGGGAAGTGGGGATCGTCGAAGTGATCCGCGGAGAGGTCGATATCGAAACTGCCATCGTTTCGAGCCACGTGCCCAACCTCGACGTAATCCCCGTCGCCAATAGTTTGTTCAGCCCAGAGGATCTCTTCGCGGGTGAGGCCTTTGAAAAGCTGATTGCCGACTTGCGTACGCGTTATCAGTACGTCGTTCTAGACAGCCCGCCGCTGCTGGGCATTGCCGACGCCCGGGTCATAGCGAAGGTAGGCGACGCGGTGGTCATGGCTGTGCGGTGGGGCGCCACGCCACGCGGCGCGGTTGAGGCCGCGCTTGAATTTCTCCGCATCGATGGAGCCAAGATACTGGGAGCGATCTACACGATCGTCGATGCAACATCCGAAAATTATGGCGTCTCTTACTATTCATCGAAGTACAAAAACTACTATGTGGAGGGGGAATAGACCACAATAAATACTGCAGTGGCCTGCAGGATCGTTGCGACCACGGTACTGGCCGGAATGATGCTCGCGTGCGCGGCGAACCTTAAAGCCGAGTGGCAAGAACGGGTCGCTGAGCACGATGATCGTGTCTCACTACTCCCGCAGAAGGCCACCAGCAAAGCCCTGCCGCCACGAGCATCGTTGATATATGCTGTCATCGCTGGCCGCTTGGCCCTGCGCGCCATCTCGCCATACGAGCGCCAGCGCCTTGTGAAAGTAGCAGAGGGCTACGCCGCCGAAGCCAGCGCCGCCCGACCTAATTGGGCAGAGGCTTGCGTGACACAACTGTTCATCGGCTACGTTATGCAGGATTCAAACGAGATAACCAAGGGCAGTATCGAGCGCAGCTATCGCTGTACTCGCTTCGCCAATGATGCCGCTGCTTGGCGCCTCCACTATGCCGCAACTAAGTGGCCAATTCTGGACGAAGCTGTACGTGACCAAGTTATCGATGAAGCGGTATGGCTCGCGCACGGGTCGAGGCCGGATCAAAACCACAGAGTCAAGCTCTTGCTAAAGATCAGCCCTGATGCATACGCTCGATATAATGCCGCGAAATGGCTCCAGACGGATCAAGCTGCGAGTTAATCCCCTGCCCCCATAGCAGCCCGAGCACGACCGAGCCCAGCGAGGCAACCACGGGAAAGTCCGCGCCAATATCGGTGAACGAGCAGGCCCCCAGCACCAGCAACGAGGCGGCCAGCGGCCGGAATAGCGTTGCACAAACACACGGTAATCTGGCGCGCAGAGCAGTCCTCCCAATGAGCCCCAGCGCCATGGTGAGGAGTGCCAAGTAGGGCAAACCACCAATCAACATGATGGAGAGAAGCAGATTATGCGGCGAGTGAATATAGGAGAAGCTGATGGCCTGATGCAGGTCATACCAGCTCCTAGCGTTCGCGGCATCGAATCCCAACGGCCCGTATCCCGTCCAGGCCGCTGCCCGAGCAAGCGCAAGATAGTGCTGCCACATCGCCTGCCGTGTATGAAAATCTGTCTGAAAACTAACAAAACGCCCACTCAAGCCACCGGCCAACGCCAACCAGGCAAGCATAGTACACAGTGAAGCCACAAATAGTATGCAGCCCATCCAATACCGCTCACGCCTACTCGTGGACGGGATTAGTACCAAGGGCAGCCCAAACAGTAGCGCGATAAAGGCAGTCCGCGATTGTGCTAGGGCGCAAGCCCCCGCTGCCAGGCCAGCAGCCATGACTGTGAGGTGTACTATGACCCACTCGCCCGAAGCGCCCCCCGTTTGTGCCAGCGCGCGCCAGCGCTCCTCAGCGCGGGCGCATGCTAGCAACGCTAGCATCGCGAAAAGGCAAGCCGCCGCATTCGAATTAGCCATTGTTCCCGAAAAACGCGAGGCTTGGATAATCTTGATCTCGCCCCACACTTGGCCAGGCTCAATCTGCTGCATGACTGCGCCGATCAAGATGCACAGCACGCCTCCTGCGATTAGCAGGTCGATCACCTGGCGCATACCATTACGGGAAAAGGCCAGCCAAGCAGCCGCGAGCAGCAACCCTACATCGCCCAGCATACGGCAAATGCCGTTGAGCGCCAGATCGGGAACAAGCATGGTAGCAGTATGCGCTGCAATCAGCCTTGGGGCAACCATTGGCTGCGCCAACCACGTCATTGCCAGCGCGAGCACCAGCAAAACCGGCCAGCTCGATGCCCAGAAACGCATTCCGGGCCGCAGCAAAATCAGGGCCATCAGCGCAGTCACGATTTTCATCGGGGCGAATACGGCCCCGAGAAAATAGCTATCGCCACCCAAACAAACCTGTTCTAGGGAAACCACGGTCGCTATTATACCTGCGGTCATACTTGGTCTTGAAATCGTCGGCAAGCGTTCCCCACTTTCTCAATCAAACCCGCAGGCCCCCACAGCATGCTTGATTTTGTAATACTGACAGTGCGTGAGCGGGACAAAGATTTCCGTTTTCCGCTTTTTGAGGAATTGGAGGCGCTTGGTCATCGAGTAGACTACGTGCTGGTGCGTCGTCGTCCTCAGGTCACCAGTTCGCAGGCAACCGGGACGCGGGAGATAAGTCTCTTTGCCTTCCTGTCTGAGATGGCTGGTATGCGCCGTGCCGGACGCAAGCCGATAGTACTCAATTCGACCAATTTGGTCTACCCCGGTCTCACCACACTACTACGTCTGCTAGCGGGCGGCGGTTGGGTATTCGATATGCACGACGACCTACTCTATAATTCTAAGGGCTTGCAACGCTTCATCAATCGTCTTCGCCTGCGCATGCTGCTAGCCAATGCTGACATGGTCGTACATGCTGCCCCCACGCTGGTTCGGCAGTTCCCGCACTCGCACCATATCGGCAACGGATCTTCGCTACAACCGCTACCGAAGGTCGATGTCGATCCGCGACGTGTTCTAGTTATTTCCAGCTTTGACGCTCGTTTTGATGTAGAATTCATGCGTGCCGCTGCAGAAGCGAGCCCGGAATACAGTTTCGATTTATACGGCCATTTAGTGGCCGGCAGCGGCGTGGAAATGCCCTTTGCCGAATTGCTAGTTACCTGCCCGAACATATGCCATTTTGGCCCTTACAGCAATCCGCAGCTCCCCGAGATCATGGCGCGGTACAGCCTAAGCTTCGCACCCTACAAAGTTGACCACTATCTCACAGAGCACATTGATCCGCTGAGGTTCTATCATTGCCTCGCCAGCGGCGTGGCTGTGGTCTCCACGGCAATCCCTCAAGCGCTGGCGATGTCCACTCATGTCGACGTCGTACTCAAGCCGGTCGAGGTACCCGCTGCTTTGGCACGCGCCGCCACCCGTCCGGTCACGCCCGCGCGCAGCTGGCGCGATGTTGCGCAAAGGCTGGTGGCGCTGGTGGAGAGCAATTCGACTATCATTAGGCTGACTTCCGGTGCCACCGCGATGGTGCCGGACTGCCAGAGCGAGAATCAAATCAAGAGCTAATAAAATACCGCAGACGGGCGATCAGCGCCATTCGCTCAACGCTATCGTCACAGCGAAAGGGCTCCAAGTCATCGCGCAGGAGCAGGCTCTCCAGCATCACTTCGTCAAGCGCGATGTAGAGCCCCACCCTGCCCGCGAACGACTGGACTGTAGCTAATTGGTGGTCATTGCGATGCTCGCCGAATGCCGCAAGCCGAGGGAAGAGAATCAACGGCTTACCCACGCGGCGGGCGGCAACGATTGTCCCGATGCCAGCATGGCTCACAACCCGATCCGCCTTGCGCATATAGGAATCGTATTCGGCCTCGCTAAGATACGCCGAAGCGGTAATGTGCTTAAAGACAGCCCCGCTCCCTCCGCTCTGGGCAAACACATCAAGTTGACACGCCCCGGCGATACGATCGAGGGCATTCAGTAATCGGGGAAAGGGCAGCTGTGTTCCTACGCTAGCGAAGATCACAAGACACTCCCAGCATATTCCGCGCCACTAGCTACAGCCACCGCCGGCCACTGCGACAGCCACATATGTGCGTGCGGTTTGGCCAGCATACCCGACATAGACATCTCTTGCGCATTGGCGATGCTGTCCACCCACACGGTCCGAGCACCCATTTTCTTGCCGATGGCTATAGCGAACAGACCCGGCAATGCCCCGGTTGATACAACCACTTGGGGCCGGATAACCATGAGACGAAATGCAACAATAATAAAAGACCATAGTGCCTGAAGGGGCTCGTTACGGTTGCACTCTGGCATTAAGCACACGCGATCTAATTCATCACGCTTGCCCAAGCCGCTTATTGTGGTCGCGTAGTGGACTTCGAAATCGACAAATGCCTCACGAAGCAGCAGCATCTGCTCCCAATGCCCACCACCCGACGCCACCGCAAAAAGTCTTTTTACCCGCACAGCACCTCTTGGAATTTATAATTATTCATTATCCAAGGGGGAATTTTAACTAATTTAATTAATTTTACAATGGAACTTAAGTAAATTTAAATATTTATAATTAGCCATATATTTTATATGGCAACAACATAGTTTTACAATGGCGGCCGCAATACACATCCAATCGGCGCGGTGGACGCAGTCCCCAGCCAACTGGCGGCCTCGCATGGCCCAATCCTTCCGCTCCACGGTTTCTAGTTTACGGGGCGGGAAGCGCCTCCCCTTCAGGGCCCATCCCTCAGTTCTGCCTGATAGCGTCGCGGAAGATTACCGTTGATCTCATCAAACTTATGCCACACATTGGGCTAGATAGTGAGCAAGCAGCTCCTCTTAGCTGCGGACAGGCACGACACCTCATAGCCCGGAGCCCCGTCAGGTCATTCGCTTAGAAAAAATATACCAAATTTAAATATCACATTCTACGACCAAGAAAATTATTTAAGCTTGGCGGATATTGCGAGGAACGATGATATTAATGAATCATCTATTATAATAATGTACGGAGGCGTTAATTTGGGTGATATTTGGCCAAACCATCACCGCATTCTATATAGAATAGTGGATAAATTTCGCTACAAAACCATTGCCCAAATGCCGCAAAGTATTTATTTAAACTACAGGGCATAATTTAATAGAACTTCGGATACAATTAGAAAAAATCCCGATTTAACACTAATTTCTCGCGATCGCCGGTCAGAGAAATTCGCCATCGAAAATTTTGAATGCAAATTTTTGATTTGCCCTGACACGGATTTCGCCATGAAGCTCTTGGAGCGGCAGGCGCCTACACATGATATATTCCGCCTGTTGCGAAAAGACAAGGAAGTGTTGGCAGACCATGCAAAGATCATTGCCAATCTTAACAGGATACAGGCAAAATACTGTCCGTCGTCGAAACATTTGGCGCAAAGAGCGTGGCGTTATAACTGAGAGCGGGCCTCGTCTGGGGTTGGCTTTT
>Ga0208507_1000853_pt1 | contig 18281 bp, 24 predicted proteins | sample CryBogCBH12Aug01_FD_184626 | JGI IMG/M metagenome (GOLD analysis project Ga0208507, IMG submission 184626) | Freshwater microbial communities from Crystal Bog, Wisconsin, USA - CBH12Aug09.1 (SPAdes) (version 2) | ecosystem: Environmental > Aquatic > Freshwater > Lake | place: Crystal Bog... | reverse complement strand
TCCAGACATCTGACGTACATTTCGGATGTTTTTGCTGTAGGTAAATCTATATCAACACTATAAGGATAGTGTTGACCATCGCCAGATTCATTTAACATTTTACCATTCATTTTACACCGAATTATATACCAATATAATTATATTTATCATGTAAATAGTGATGTTTAAATGGGTATTAAAAATAAAAATTATGGTTTATTAACTTTTTTTATACTCCAACCGTGATATTTTTTACCATTATTGCTGCAAGGTTGAAATAAGGTATAGTGAAATCCCTTTTCTAAGCATAAATTTTTAAGTTCATAGCTACTTAATATCATTTTATTATCTTCAGAATCTATAATTTCATAATAACATTGTTGCCATTCTCTCATACGTTCTTTAGATTTTTCTGATCTTTTTGCACCAATATGTTTCTGTCTTGTTTTTTCTATTTGTTCTGCACTATTTTTTCTGCCTTTTTGACGTTCGGAATGTTTTCTAACTCTTTCTACATCATCCTTCCATGTTTTGCCTTTTTTAGCATCTGCTAATTTTTTTCTGTGTTGTGCTGTTACTTCTTTATTTTTTCTACAACCTATAAAATGAGAGTTATCACGTTCAAGTGCTGCTTTTCTCATTTTTTCTTTTGTCTCATCGCTCCTTTTTACTCCATATACACTCATTGCTTCTTCACAAATATTAAAACCTTTTTTTAAACGAACAAATGGTTGTAAAGTATCCAAATAATATTGCTCACGCTCAATAAGATTTTCAATTTGTGTAATTTCAATTATTTCCCAATCAAAAGAATCAGCACCATATTTCTGTATCGCTTTTCCTATATATTGAGTATTTCTTATTTTATGTGTTCTCCACCTATCGTAAATATCTACTGAGCTTCCTATATAAAATCTTCCATCTTCTTTAAGTGTTATTTTATAAACACCAACAATTTTTTCATTTGACATTTTTATTCCAATCATATAATATACATATATTATTTATCATATATTTAAAGGAAAAAAAATGAGTAAACACACAATGAGCCTGGTTCCTATGGTTATTTCAAACGAAGGCGGGCGAGGCGAGCGGGCGATGGATATTTTTAGTCTTCTTCTTAAAGAAAGAATTATTATGCTTACTGGTGAAGTAGAAGATGGTATGGCATCATTAATTTGTGCTCAATTACTATATTTAGAATCTGTGGATCCAGACAGTCCAATTCAAATTTATATCAATAGCCCTGGTGGTGTAATTTCTAGTGGTTTGAGTATTCATGATACAATTCAATATATAAATCCTCCTGTTCACACAATTTGTTTCGGTCAAGCGTGTTCAATGGGTTCTTTTTTACTATCATCTGGTGAACCAGGATTTCGTTTTTCTTTACCAAACTCAAGAATAATGATCCATCAGCCGAGTGGATCGGCAAGCGGACAGGCCACGGAAATTGAGATTCGTTATAAAGAAATTATGAAATACAAAGAATTATTAACGCAAAAATATTCTGATTATTCAAAAGGGAAAACAACATATCAAGGATTTTATGATCTTATGGAACGTGATAAATTTTTAAGTCCACAAGAAGCATTGGATTTAGGATTAATTGATCAGATAATTACAAAACGCGAACTGCAGAAATCAGAGAAAGAATAATATAAAAAAAGGAAGCCTAGCTTCCTTTTTTTTATATCTTCAAGTCAAGTTTTTAGAATTCATCATTTTCTGAAAATGATAAATCTATTTTTCTATCAACAGATGGATTTTGTTTGATGTCAATATCAGTGTCACTCAAATCAATCGTTTTATAACAATTTCCGTATCGTTCATAAATTTTTGCAGAACGAATCATAACCACATCTTTTGATTTAACACAATCAAAAAATTTCATTCTGTTTCCTTCGCAATAATTTTCAATGACGTATCTTAAACCTATGCCAGTAATTCCTAATTCTCTGATTGCAGCCGCTGCCCTCAGTCCTCTTGTAAAATCTTCAGAATTTCCCATTATGGTTTTACAAATAAAATCGGCAATATCCTGATTATTATTTGCAAGATAATCACATTCATCACAAAATTTCTGAAAATTTCCTACCAATTCAAGAAATTCTGTTGGGTTACGCTTTAATTCGTCCAAAATGAGTTCATTGTCATGATTACATAAAGCATCAACACCCAACCATATTTTAGAATTATAATTAAGCGTTTTGATATTTTGTAGAACCGGAACATACTTATCCACTTCATCGATGTATAAAGAAGGATTAATAACATTACCTACCAGTAATCCATGATTTATTTTAAAAACACCAATAAGAATAGACTTCGCCCTTGAATTGTTAATAGTTAAAGATTTGACAAAATCGTTGAATTTATTAAATGAATTTAAAAATAAAGTAAGATTATCAATATCAGATTTTGAAATTTTCAAAATGTGTGTATGTTTAAGACCGTTTTTCTTTAAGATATCAAAATCTTTTCCTCTGATAGTAGAATCTAAAAATAATTTTGCGATTTCAGATGCGCCTGACCAATCAGTGCTTTCATTACGAATTAATCGATCAATAGAATCTCTGATACCTGTCGATTCTGAACCAGTCAATTCATCCAGATTTGTGATGTATCTGTGTTTTGTTTTATCTACTTTTATCGTATCTACTTTTGGCTCTTCATATCTGTGTTCGCGCAATTTTTGTCTTAGTATTTGAACAATTTCTTCTGAATATCCATGAGTTCTTACAAACGCATCAATGTAATAATAATCATCATAATCTATATAATCATAGATATTATCATAATTCCAACTTGCCATCAGAAAATTCCTTTCAACCTGTCACTATCTAGCAGAAAAATCTCAACCTTAACAGATTCAGAATAATCGTCAAATAACGCCATCTCATTATCTTCTGCAGGATTAAGAAGTTCAGGCAAGGTATCGTTATAATATTTCTTATATTCCGAAACAGTTAAAGTTGTTCCTGCACGTGGTCCAGTCAAAAATTCGATGGTATATCCACGACAAGTAGGCGTTTCCTTCCATTCAATTTGTGATGCGCGAACGACTTGAGCATATCCCATTTTTTTGAGGTCAATACCTTCATTTTTCTTACGATCTAAACCAGAAATAGTCCCATCAGGTCCAATAGTAATTACTTGTGACATTTATGATTACTCCTTATCATCGAAAAGCATGTAATATACGTCTTCGATTTCGACGTAATCTACATGGGTTATGGTTTCTGCATATGCTTCAGCTTCTTCCATAGTTTTAAAACGCCCTTTAACGTTCCCAAGACCAGCATCAGGATAATATCGATCCCAAGCTAATACCCAATATCTGTTTATATTTTCCATATCGATCTCCTTACATATTTCATTAATAATAACACATTTAAAATATTAGTCAAATGAAATGACAAAAAAATGGCTACGAAATCGTAGCCATTTGGGAAACAGACTGGTTAAATTATCACCACTGAAGATGAATTTCTTCAGTTAAACCATCTGAATTTACTTCATGCCATTCAGGTTTTAGAACACGAACTGATTCCTCACCAGATTGTGCAAGAACTTTTTCAAGGGCTGCCGTTGCTTCAGTACAACCAACGCCGCCAAATCCAACTGCTTCGATTGTAGGACGACCCAATGCATCAATCGTAATTTTCACTCGCTTATCCATATTACATACCTCCAAGAGTCAAATGAACATTCATTTCGTTATCAACTTCACAAGATTCAACGAAATATCCTTGTGACATTGCCTGATTGATTGCAGCATTCTTTGCATATTTCTGCATCAAATTACCAATTGCGTGCAATGAACGGTCATCCCCATTCTTAAGACCACGTTTTGCACCGATTTGTTTGGCGACATCCCCGCCGAATTCATCTGTAATAGGAACCAATGATCCATCCTTTTGAAGATCAAATCCAACGTCATAACGTGAATTCTTCAATTTAAGAACATATGGACAAACCGAATGCTGGTCCTTATAATACAAACGGGGTTTTTGGTTTTGAACCAACTCGCATTGAATGCCTTCAGCTTGTAATTCAGAAACTGCTGATTGTAAAGCAGAAATATCTCGAATCGAAACTGCTCGAATTGTTGTTGTGTGTGACACCTTGTTCTCCTCTATTTGTTAATATGACTAATATAAATGAATTTTATTATACTGTCAAGTCAAAAATTTGATATTTATTTGGGAATCTGATTTTTCATAAATCCAATAATCTTTTTGACATAGAATTGTATATATTTTTTGCCATACCTGTTTTTTTATAATAATGATAAATTTTACCTTTTGTGTCCCCATTAATATATTCATGAATTTTAAGAAAATCATCATCTTTTCTTAAATGAAAATATGTATTAAAAGTTGAGCTAAATTCATCAATTGTTTTTTGATTAATGCATTCAAATTTACCTTCAACTGCAGTATCAAAATCCCAAGAATTAAAAATTCTTTTTTCAGTAGATTTATCATTATATATGATAACGCAACCAGAACCAATAATGATATTATTTTCTTCTTTTGTGATTAAAACTGAAAATAAATCGCCATTACTAGCATTAATTTCTGCATCAATAAATCCATATTCACACATTATTTCTGTATATGTTTCTGTTCTTGTTATTTCTTTATTTTGTTCATACTGTACAGCATCGCCAAAACCCATACCAGATAAATTTGGTTTTTCAATAATTGTTCTTGTTCTGGTAAGTTCGCATGGAATTACATTATAAACAACAAAATCATCTTTTTCAATAGGTTTAAAAGGGACATTCAAAGAATGCCCCTTTAAAATTTCAACCCTATATATAACATTTTTATTAGTTATCATGGAACCATATTTAAATTTCATCTCTTTAGTCTTTTCGTCAATTGATAAATTGAACAATATTTTAAACAATCGTTTTCTGATCGAATTATTCTTGTATCCATTAATTTATGACATCCGAGCACTGAAATAGCATTCGACCCCATTACACACCATTCGGGCTGTGGATGATTAAATTGTACCCACTCCCAACTGTTATCTAAAGCGTTTTCGTATTCTTTATCTGTCAATTCATGAAAATATTTAATCAAAATCCATCACTCTCACTGGCATATCTGCATTAATAATGATTCGATCATCATTTGGTGTATGATACAACGACAACATGTGATCAATAATAAGTGGTTCTCTTAAAACAATATCAAAATTCTCATCTTCGCTTGCTGTTTTAATTTCAAATAAATTGCATGTGTCAACTTTAAAGTAATGTTTATCTGGAATAATCACACCTACTTTTTTTGCATCTTCAGCAGAAATTACAACCGCATCGCCATCAAAAAATGGTACATTGTCCATGATTTTTGATCCTTCAGTAAAGAAAGGAACGTTTATTTTGATTTTTGACGAATTCTTTCTTGTATATAATAAAATATCTTGCCTCTGCTGATTTTCCTTGTATGTTAATTTAACTGATAAACATACAAAACTATTTTCTGGAAATTCCAGTTGTGTATTTTCCCAACGTCCATCACTATCTGATATTTGTGACGAGCTGCCAATCACTTTAACAATTCCATAGTTGATAACATCATTAATATCAAGAATTTTTTCATTTTTGTCACCAATAATTGGCATCCAAAAAAGATTGGATTCCGCCATAAAATTAAACTCTTTTAATTTTTCTTTACCTGTAATTATATGTACCAATTTAATTTTCCTTATAAAATGACAATCCAATATAACCAGTATTTCTATATCAGTCAAGACAAAAATAGCCCCACAAGACGACTCTTGTGGGGCTATTATTTAATAAGAGTTAATCATCCAAATTTAAACCATTACGAATTGTTGAATCATGCGGAACTGGTGGTGCCACATTATCCTTTTTGGATGATGCACTTCGTGCATTGTTGATCGCCCATTCATTCATCATATCAAAGTCTTCTTTGAATGACTCCGAAAGAGGTTTCATATTACCCAATTGTTCGGCAATCAATTCACCTGTCAATTCGATTTTGCAAGCAAAAGATTCCAGAATGGCTTCTTTAACTGCTGATTCGATTTCTGCGGGAACATAGCCTTCGCTACGAACCACTGCTGCGTCAAGATTTTTAACAGAATCAACATCTTTACCGCGTTTCTTCAAGTGAATCTTAACAATTTCCAAACGTTCTTCTGAAGAAGGAACCGAAACTGAGAACACTTCATCCAAACGACCTTTACGCAAGAATTCTGCGGGCAAGTTATTAACGCGGTTTGCAGTAACAACCATAAACACTGGTGAAGTTGTATCGTTCATCCAAGTAAGCAATGCCCCAAGAACACGCTGACCAACACCAGAGTCGCCACCGCCACTGTTTGATTGAAAAACCTTATCGACTTCGTCAATCATAAGGACGCAAGGTGACAAACTGTCAACCATTTTCAATGCACCACGAACTCGCGATTCAGATGAGCCAACCAATGAATTGAATACTCGACTTACGTCAAAGCGAATCAATGGCAAACGCAAAGTATCTGCAACCGACTTGGCGAACAAGGATTTACCAGTTCCCGGAGGACCAATCAATGCAATGCCCTTCGGTGTGTCAACACCTTCTTTCTTTGCCTCTTCAGTGAAGCAATTAACACGCTTGTTCAACCAAGATTTCAAATTGTCCAATCCGCCGACATTTGCCATGTTTTCTGCAGGAACCAATTCAAGAACTTCTGAACGACGAATGGCTTCTGTCTTAATACCAGCAAGAACATTGATGATTTTGGACACAGGAACATTCGGCAATTCTGCACGATTTTCCGCCAAAGCACGAGCCAAAGCATTTTGAACTTCATGGGCAGTCATACCAGCAGTAATTGCGTTGATTGCCTTCAAATCTTCCTTTGAAAACTTCGGACGTTTTTCTGGCGGGACATGATCCATCAGACGATGAAACAATGCAGTTCGTTCTGCTTCTGCCGGAGTGTCAAAGTCAATAATAGTCAAATCATCTTCCAATTCATGCGGAACAGAAAATTCTTGTGGAACAATAAGAAACAAACGCTTCTTGCAGCCAGAAAATTCAACCACAAATTCTTTCAGAATTTGAACCATAACAGGGTGTTTAACCTTGCCGCCATCTGCAAGATAGAAGTGGGGATACATCATAGTGAAAATTCCGCCATCTTCGTAGTGATTCTTCCCGTCAGTTTCACCAACATGCTTCAATGCTGCAACTGGATCAACTGTGTTTTCAATTTTCTTAGGACTCTTCTGATTTGGGACATCCATTTCCCATCCATCGACATTGTTCCAAGCCAAGAATGGCATCTTAGTATGACCAGCAAATTCCTTCAATACAGTCTTAACTCGCAAAGGCTCACGAGTTTTAACCAAAACAACACCAATAGATGCTTTGTTAAAAATATTGATCTGTTGCAGGAAAGTTTGAACATTTTCAGTTACACTTACATCACTCATGATTATCTCCGTTGTTAATTTATATCCTGAATATACAGCCTAAAACAAATAGTGTCAAGGTTAATTTTCATAATCGTATAATTTAATTAATACCAACTCTTTTAATGCTTTTTTTAAAACTTTACTCTTTATCGCTCTTAAAAATTTAGTATCAACTACTTTTGACCAACGATGTTTTAAACTTTTAAATTCATCGATCTTCGAATGAACAAAATATTCTGAAGAACTTTTTGATGATACACCAATAAATTCTAACTTGTCTTTGCTACTATCCCAAGACCAGTAATATTTTTTTTCAGTCATGATTTTGTTTTCTAATTGACGGAAATGTCTACCTTCCTCATCTTGCCACCAGATGATTGTATCATTCAACCAATTTTCAAGTATTTTCAATTCTTCATATTCTTCATATCTTTTTCTATCATGTTTAGTTAATCTAACTAAACATTTATACTCCCTACTAAATTTCGTTTTTCTCGAAATTACAGACGGAATCTCTATAACATAAAGACAGTCATCATCAATATAATGTTTTATTTTCAGTTCCATCTTAATTTAAACTCCCCCAAAACATGCTTGGGTACATTCCTTTTAAATTTTATTTTCAATTCATAAGCATATCCACTTCCAAGAAGTCCAAAATGCTCATAATTTATAATTTTAAAAGAATGTGGTTTCATTTTTTCATACACAGGAATATGAAATTCAAATCCAAATGTTTTCATAATTGGATCGATTATTGTATTTGATGGATTACCACTTAATCTTTCCAAGCCTTTCAATTCACACCAAGCAACAATATCATCAAAATCTTCGATATTATCTGATGTATATGAAAAAACATATTTCGTGTTTTTAGAGGTTTTAATCATTTTAAAATGACAGCTTTATTAGTGTTGCATCGTTTTTATTGTTGGTGAAAAAATAATAATAATTATCTTCAAGTTTTCCAACTATCGTTTTTTTCAATGTAATTGCAGGTTCAGATTCAAATTCCATAAAAATTTTATATTTAAATGGCGATTTCATTAATTTTCTTATATCATGATTATATTTTTCGCCATTATACTGATTTCTTAAATAATTCTTACTCAATAACATTGAAGAAATCATTGCAGATTTAATATATGTGATATCAGAATTGCGATTCGAATACATTTGACTCAAATAATGAACAATACACTTTCTCAGAACATATTCATCATGTTCTATAAAAAAAAGTATTTCGTCATAATTTTTAATTAAATATCTTACTAAAATTTTGGATGCAATACCAGTTTTACGATATTCGTCAATGCTTTCATTTATTTCTTTCATATTTTTTCGACTTTTACAACCTTTTGTAGTATAATGATAAATAGTAATATAGTGGTAATCATATCAGAGTTAGTAAAATGTGTCAAGATAATATAGAATTATTGAAACAAATAATTAAAGATAATAAACGCAGTTATTGGAAAATAATAAAATGCTATTATAACGATTTATATAATCATATAATGACCTTTACAGGTAAAACATTCGCTGAAAAATTATATCGCTATTTAAATCCGAATGTTGTTCCGCAATGTAATCATTGCGGATCACCAAATGTAAGATTTAAAGAAATAACAACAGGATTTTCAGATTTTTGCTCACAAACTTGCACTCAAAAATCAGATAGAATTACAAAAATTCGTGAAGATGCCTGTATGAAAAAATATGGTGTTAAAAATGCTGCAATGTCTGATGAAACCAAAAATAAAATAAAACAAACAAATTTAGAAAAATACGGTGTTGAAAATGTTTATCAATCAGAAATTATTAAAGACAAAATAAAATTAACTAATATAAATAATTTAGGTTATGAAAATCCAGGTCAATCTCCTTTAATAAAAGAAAAAATCAAAACAACCAATAATGAACGATTTGGTGGTAATGCTCCTGCTTGTAATTCAGAAATACTACAAAAAATGGCTGTGACAACCTTAGAAAAATATGGTGTCGAATACTATACTCAAACAGACGATTATAAAGAAAAATCAAAATCGACTTGCTTAGAAAAATATGGTGTGGAGCATCACAATCAATCGCCAGAAATCCTTGAAAAAATGCTAAAGAAACGATTTAAGTATAAAAATTTCACTTTACCATCTGGTGTTGTTGTCAAACTTCAAGGGTATGAGAATTTTGGTCTAAATGATCTACTTAAAGATTATAGTGAAGACGATATAATCTTTAATAAAAATAAAGTACCAGGATTATGGTATTATGACAACAATAAAAGAAGAAAATATCATCCTGATTTTTTTATAATATCAAAAAATAAAATAATCGAAATTAAATCAGAATATACATATTATGCAGACTATAACGAAAATATTCTTAAGAAAAATGCTGCTATTGAACAAGGATATGATTTTGAATTTATGATTTATAACAACAAAGGCGAAAGGGTATATCTACGATAGATATACCCTCTTTTATTTTATTGTTTTGGTCCTTTTTTCTCATAATATGCAGTTAAACCATATGGTGCAACTATATTAGTGTTTCCATGAACAATGAATAATGTTTCGCAATAATCACCGTTGGGATCACCCCAATCAGAATCGTTGGGATAGCCGTCTGTAAAACAGACCCATCTTTCTGGAATCAAATCGATAGACTTCATATAATCAAAATTGCAAACAAACATTGTACCGCCGCCGCCTTGAGGGACATAATCAAACAAGGAATCGATATTTTCTGGTGTAAATGTTTGATGATTATAAACTTGCGTATCAAAAGTCCACAAATCAAGTCTAAAATCTGTAAAAGTATCCATAATGCCTTTAACTTCTGTTAAAAAGTCTTTAAGCATTTCATCTGTCATAGATCCTGAAGTATCGATAGCACAAGCAACATCGACTTTTTTGCCAAGATTTTGTCCTGGAAGAATAACGTCTAGGTGGTGCGACCGTCTTGATGGTCTTGTAAAAGTATAATCATCCTTAACCTGCGATTGAATATGCATTTCAAGCAATGTTCTCCAATCCATGATAGGATGTGTAAAAGCATCGATTAATCTGCGGACACCTGCTGGTACTTTACCTGCACCGACTGCTTGTGCTGCATTGATTACTGCTGCTTTAACTTCGTTACGGATTCTTTGTAAATCTTCTTCTGTAAGTTGTGGTGGACCGTCACCATCACCCATAACAGTTACTGTAACTTCTTTACCGCTACCATTACCATCTTCATCGTCGCCTTGACCTGACATATCCAAATGTTCATCAAGGGTTACTTTAACTTGTGTGGATCGTTGTTTTAACAGTGCATACACTTCTTCTGAAGTCATTTCATCTGTATATTTTTCGTCATACAAACCGACTTTTGGCATTGTCCCCAAACGTTCTTTGACAAGCGTATAATTGATGATATAATCTTGTGCCATATTCATCAATTCTTTATCGCGCTTTCCTGTACGACCCAAGTGATCATAGACGCAGTGAAGAATTTCGTGTCCAAGCAAGAATATTAATTCTTCTTTGGTTAATGCTTTAATAAATTCACGGTTATAGAAAAAATGTTTTCCATCTGTTGCTGCTGTATTACACCATTTAGATGCATCAATAATTTTCCATTTATGTTCAATAAGATTCGTTACATCTTATTCTGCTTATGCAGCTATATATTTCTATATAGATCAGACTATATCACCATCCTTATTTAAGGATGCCCCCCATTTCGACTCACTTGAGTCTACGAGATTTCTCTCTAGTCGTTGAACCTTACCTATTTCTAGGTCTTGGCTGCTGATTGCCTTCGTTATTTAACGGTCAGGGTTTCCAGCAATTAAAGGGGTTATTCGATAAACATTACTGTTTAAAGGGACTAATTATTAATCCGGGTTGCAAGATTGCCAAAAACATGGTTATTCATATTAAATCGTTAATTTAATACCGTTCTTTAATGAACTGCTATATATTTCTATATAGATTAGACTATATCACCATCCTTGAAGGATGTCCCCCATTTCGACCCACTTGAGTCTACGAGATTTCTCTCTAGTCGTTGAACCTTACCTATCTCTAGGTCTTGGCTGCTGATTGCCTTCGTCATTAACGGTCAGGGTTTCCAGCAATTAAAGGGATTATTCGATACTCATTACTGAGTAAAGCCGCATTTTGTTTTTCTACGGTGCATTAAATAAGAGTGAAACTCTGGCTTCAACAATCGCAGTCACAACTGGATCGCTCATATTATAGGACATTTATATCTCCTTGTTTAAATTGATTTGTTCTACTAACCAACAGGTGTTCGATCTTGTCCTTTGTGGGACTGTTCGTTCTTTATATTCATCATAATAATCGATTTTAACGGTATAAGTCAAGGTTTTTTTACATATATGATAAATACTTGTGGTAATCAAATGAATTGGACTCATTTGAAACCGGACACTGGAGGTTAATCCGGCTGTCCCACAAAAACATTATAGTGGAGGTTGTATTATGAATCAACTAAAAAAATATAATTATGTATATCGAATAACAAATACAAAATTGAATAAGCACTATTATGGTGTTCGTTCTTGTGATTCTGATCCAAAAATGGATCTTGGTGTTAAATATTTTTCATCATCGACTGATAAAGAGTTTAAAAACGATCAGAAGATTAATCCACAAGATTATAGATATAAAATAATATGCGTTTATGATACAAGAATAAAAGCTACCGAAAGCGAAATTTATTTACACAATAAATTTAATGTAAAAAACAATGAAAGTTTTTATAATAATGCGAATCAATCATCAACTTGGTTTGATATTACTGGAAATAAAAATACTGCAAATAAAATAAGAATGGCACTAACAGGTGTTAAAAAATCTGAAGAACATAACAGAAAAAATAGCGAATCGCATAAGGGTAAAAAACAATCATCTGAAAGTAATCGTAAAAGGAGCGAAACTTTAAGGGCAAATCCGCCTTGGCTTGGTAGAAAACATACAGAAAAATCAAAAAATAAAATAAGAGAAACAAGAATTAAACTTATTGCTGATGGTGTCATTATTCCTAATAGAATAATACATTCAGAAGAAACAAAAAATAAAATTAAAAATTCTAATTCAGATACATATATTATAATGTCGCATGATAAAATTCAATATACTATTATGCATTTAAAAAGTTGGGTTAAAAGTAATAATGTTTCTTATGATAGTTTTTTAAGAGCAATCAGTAAACAAAAATTATACTATCCTAATGGTAGTGAATATGGTTGGGCCGGAATTAAATTTGAGGGGCAATCACAGGAAGAAATAACTGAAAAATTACTAGAACTTCATAAACAACCAAAAATAAAGAAAATTCCATCAAAACCAATAGCCAATTTTATTAAATCTGAATACGATAAAAATATTCATACTTTAACAAATAAAAGTATGTCTTTTATTTCCCCATATGGTGTTGAATATATTATAGGAAATATAAAATTATTTTGTGCTGACAACAATATAAGTTACGATGGTCTTAGGTGGGCAATTAGAAAAAGAAAAAATGAATATAATGGATGGGAATATTATAAATACCATATAAAATAAATTTATGGAACTTGTATTATTAGTGATTCTGGTATAGAAGAAATAAAATATTCAACATATAAATATAAAGAAAACAAAAAAATGTTTAGAGAATATTTAAATGATATAATGGATATTGTTGATAATATGGATTAAATAATGAGATGGAATGAAATTTTAAATGAAGCTATAATATATGCTGACAAAAGAACTGATAAAAAATTATATCAGGTTACTTGTCTTTATGACCGTGGGAAATTAAGCAAATACATATATTTGGCGGATCAAGGGAAAGTACCAGGAATTGGGGCATACAAATATGAATTAAAAGATGATTCACTTACGAAAGAAAATTTGTATCCACTGAGCAATACAACATTAACAGTTGATCATAACAACAAAATAATCAATTTAAATGTTGATTTTTTTCAGCAACGATCACGTCGTCCTGCAAAAAATAATGATCATAAATCATATACTATTCCTGGTGCTGATATTGGTTTTAGAAATAATCCATTACTATTAAAAAAAGTATTAATTGACATTATGAAATTTGATCCAGATGTTAAAAATTTTATCATATCTAGCCCATCTGATTTTGATGGTGTATCTGTTGAACGTTTTATAAACATGCAATCCCCATCAGAAAATATTTCATCTAAAACAACTGGAATCATAAAATTGTATCATGGGACATCAATGAAAAGATATGATGAAATTAAAATCAAAGGTCTTCGTCCTAATATGACCCCAGAAATTTACGGTGATTTGGTTACTGGTTATAGCGAATATAATATATACCTATCAGTGTCTATTGCTGAAGCAAGAAATTATGCATCTAGGGCTGCGGTAGATGACGAATCGTTAGCTGTTGTATTGGAAGTTGAAATAAATGATTTTACTAAATTTGTTCCTGATGAAGATACTTTACATTGGATTGAATATGCTATAGGTCATAATGTCAAACTAAAAAATTATTTTATATCAAAATATGGTGAAAATAAATTCAATAATACACATTTCAAACACTGGAAATGGACAGACAGTGAAATGACCCCATTCAAAATGGATTTATTAAAATTATATCTGACGACAATACACAAAGGTATAACAAATACCGGAACAATTGCTTATAAAGGCAGCGTAAAACCATCAAAAATAAAAATGATAGAAAGCTATAAACCAACATCAATGAAACGTGATCCTAGTGAGGATGAATTCCAATCCGCTACTGAAAAAACTTTGGCTACATTTAAAAAATATTAATCGTTATTTTTTAAGTGGCAAAGAATACCATCGCTATTATCACCCCAAGACATTTCCAATACAGGTTTTGAAGGTTTAATAATAGTTGTACTTGAACATTTAATACATTCTACAACCAAACCGTCATCATTATCACTGTAAATGCGAAAATCATCACAACCGCAATTACCACAACTCATTTGTTTAATAGTTTTCATTGTCTACCAATACAATTCATCATCTGACAACAACACATAAAAGTAACCTTGGTCCACATAATCTTGGCGGGTTGGTTGTTTCTTTTCTTCAACCTTTTGGTCTTTGGTCTTATTTTTTTCGTTAGACTTGGTATCCATTACTATTCTCCTAAAAAGAATTAAATGCCATTGATAAGGTTTATAATAGCACTGTTATGATTATTGTCAATCGAATTATGTATTTAATATTGAATAATATTGATAATTTACCGACGTTAAATTTTCTTGGAGAATGGTTGCACCATTACTTAAATGGAATTTTCTTGCCATTTCTGTTTTTGGGCTTAATGTTATGATTGCCTTAATTTCTGGTAATGCGTCTTTTAAATAATCAGCCGCTTTATTAATTAAAATCGCGCCCGATTTTGGTTTATATGACCATATCGTATAGAATACAGCGATATCTTTTGATTTATCTAATGTAGATAATTCTTCTTCAGACACAGGAATGTTTTTTAGATATTGGACACAAGTCATAGCCAGAACTTCATCGCCTTCTTTAAGGACAAAAATTTGTGCATAATCATTGATACGTTGTTGCAATGGTATATTTGGTCTAACTGGATCATCTTTAATTAAATTAACTAAAGGATCATCTATTTTTGTTATTATATGTAAATCCATTATACTTACTTTTTTAATAAGAACATAGCAAGGATAATTTCTTATCCTTGCTATGTTGTTGAAATGTTACGCTTTTAAAATAAGATCCTGATATTTGTCGGCGAAGTCCTGCCAATTCTTCATTGAATGTGGTTCAATTGGAATACGGAACAATGCCAAGGCTGTTCTTGCTCCCATGATAACCATTTCTGGTTGAAAATTCTTCATAATAAAACCGAAGAAATTATCTGCACGGGAATTCAAGACATCTTTATCTTTTTTATCCTTTGTTCTCACCCAAGTATTGTGTGATTCACGCAATTCGTAGCAAAGTGCTGTTGTCAAAGAATACATCAATGATACGTCATATTCTTTCTTAAGGTCTTTGATTTTACCTTCGAGAATATCTCGTGGATTAGGCAACTGTGCTGCATTCTTGCGATATTCCAAGAATTTGATTGCAATGCCTTCACCAATACAACCTGCAATATTAGCAAGCATAACTTGTTCAGGAAGATTTGGATCACCTTCGATATTATCTGAAACCATATCCCAAGAACGAGGTGTTGGGAAGCCACGGCTTGCTGATAATGGATCAAATTCAAACAGCTCGTGCTTGAAAGCTGTCAAATAACCAACAACGTCTTTGTGGAAACCTTCATTAAGAGCATACTCTTGGAAATCGTCAAAATCATGTCTCATTTCGATGTGATCAAAGCGATTCATCAAAGGTGTTGGCATTTTGAATGTTCCGCCTTTATCTGTTTCACGATTACCTGCGGCCATTACCACACAACCTTTCGGTACAACGTATTCACCCAATTTACCATCAAGAACCAATTGGTATGCACCAGCCTGAACTGATGGTGGGGCGTTTGGCAATTCATCCAATACAATGATTGCTTTAGCATTTGGATCGCGTGGTAACAATGCTGGTGGCGCCCAACGAACCAATGTTTCTTCACCATTGTGTGTAACACTTTTAACTGGAATTGGAATACCACGAAGATCAGTCGGTTCCATTTGTGTTAAACGAATATCGATGACATCCATTCCGCGGGCTTTTGCAACCTGTTTAACAAGTGAAGATTTACCAATACCAGGTGGTCCCCAAATAAACATTGAGCGGCGGTCTTTGCCTTTTGCTGCATTTCGTAGATTTACTTCAACATTATGATTAATTGCAATAATGGTTTCGCTTGGTTTTAAAGTCAAATTATCGACTTTGGCGACTGTGCCTTTTTTCGGTGCCATATAAAAATACTCCTTAGATTTTTTTGATTGTTCTACTAACCATCATAGGGTGTTCGATCTTTATACCTCAAAGGTATCATCCTTGTGGGATTGTTCGTTCTTTTTGATTGTTAGGCTTGTGCCTTTTCAATAATCCATTTATAACTGATTTGAATTTAAAAATCAAGGTTTTTTTTCGTTCATGCTCTTTTATTTTTTAATGATGGTTTATTTTCTAATTCCATCTCTATAAAAGCATCTAAATCGCCTATCAATTTTAATGTTAGGGCGAACTGTTTGTCGAACAATATCAAATCTGTTCCAAATAAATGGTAAGGCATTGTTGAGTATCTGTCAAGAAATATTACGTGTTTTGGTCTAACTTTAAAATTACCATCGAGATTAATAGTCCAATTATCAAAATTAAGTTTAGCAAACATTAATCCAATATTTGACAACCTCAAACCTTTTGAAACTCCACAATGCTCACGATAATTTAAAAATAGCTGTCTTAAGACGTCATTATCATTACCCAACAACATGGTATTCATTGGATGATTTAACTCAATGCATTTATTTCTTATATATTTTAAAAATTGTGAATGTACATCCATGCACATATTTATAACTAAAAATATGTCTAAGTCTATGGATATCGGGGATATTTGATAAATAATTTTATAATCAATTTAATGAGAGAAAATTATGAATTGTATTTTAAAAGGAGATCGATCATGAGCCGCCCAAAACCAGTTATACTTTGTGACTACACAGATCCAAAGACTTACAAATCTGAACAGGTTTTAGAAGCTGAAGCAATTTATGCTGTTTTTTACAAAGGGAATCCAATTAATTTAAGAACACTAAATTCTTTAATTAATTATCCTGGTCCAAAATATAAAAAAATATCAGGATCAGAGCCAGGACATATTTTCAATTTAGCTGAAAAATTAAATAAATTATTTAAAACTACTGATTTCCAGGTATTCAAATTGACTACTGGAGTTCCAATCAAAGAAGAAGATATTTAAGAGAGATTTGATCTCTCTTAAAATCCATATGGGTTTGTAGAATTTGTATCCACTTGCGCCAGAAAATATTCACTAGAATCCTCATAATGATATCCTCTTGCATTATTAACATACAGAACATTATCAATAGCTCTGTATGAACGCTTATGAGTATGTCCAAAATTCCAACTAACAATCTTATTGTTAATATCAGCATCAAGAACATTCTGCATGCTGGTATTGCAATAACTACCTGTAATCATATTGAACTCTGGATCATTAGATTTTTCCAGTAATTCAGGCTTCGGAGCCATATGTGTTGTCACAACAATTTGTTTAATTGACGAATCTACAGTCAAGATTTTAACCACGTCAGCCAATTTTTGTGATTGAATTCTTGCTAAATTATCCGGAGTTCCATAATTACCAAAATTAATAAATTTCGAATCATTATTTTTACCCCATGCAGAAATATATTGCATTTTGGTATATTCTGGATAAATGCAGAAATCATACCATCCTGTAATGCCAATAAATGCCACATCATCAAACACATAGTAATTATCACCATGAAGGTAGATAATATTTGGGTGGTTATAAAATTTTGATTGATAAAATTTTGTTGTTTCATCAACATCGCCATACAAATTATCATGATTTCCATCAACAAAAACAATCTTATCATAATACTTCGCTGCATTTTCGACAACACCAGCTGTTAATGAAATATCATCACTGACATCACCAGCAATAACCAAAACATTACTGTCTTGATTTTTTAGATTTTTCCAGTCAGGAACACCTGCTTTTTCAACATGGATGTCTGAGCATTCATCATACAGCATTTACGATCTCCAAAACGATAACGAATTTGATTTATCCCATAGCGTAGCGTGGTTGCCCAAAACCCCTTCCTTTAGGTTGGGGTCAAGGGCAACTTCCATATAAATAT
>Ga0208507_1000852_pt1 | contig 18303 bp, 14 predicted proteins | sample CryBogCBH12Aug01_FD_184626 | JGI IMG/M metagenome (GOLD analysis project Ga0208507, IMG submission 184626) | Freshwater microbial communities from Crystal Bog, Wisconsin, USA - CBH12Aug09.1 (SPAdes) (version 2) | ecosystem: Environmental > Aquatic > Freshwater > Lake | place: Crystal Bog... | reverse complement strand
CATGCTGGGTTACTACAAAGCGTTTACCATCAATGACTACGCAATTATAGAGCTTTATCTGGTTGGCATACTTCTCTGGGTAATCAACGGCTTGCCAGTTGTCCTTAGCCCATTGGGACTTAATCAAAACCTCTACGCCCCATTTGCCCGCAGGCTTAGGCTCTACAAGGATCCCTTCTGACCCATACCATACAATCTCGGATAGGTTGGTGAATAGCTCTTGCCATAGTTCTGATGGCGGGGAAGGGGCACGTATGGTCGCATCCACCATGTAAGGCTTTAAATCCTTGCCTATACGTACTTCATTAGAGACCGACGCACGGCATCCATATTGGGCAAACAAAGGGGCAAAGGTTTCATTCCATCTTCTTAAGGGCTCAGGTATATCATCCCATTTAACCATCTGTCCTACATAGCCCATGTCCTTGGCCTCTATGCCGAATAGGGTGTTGTCGGGGTACATGCCGTCTATGCAATAGGTGTCTATACCCACCTCTACGCGGTCTGGGAGGTCGTCCTCAACAATGAACTCAAGCTCCTCTTTGAAGCCGCCTATGTCATTAGCTATGGCATGCACCTTGGGTTCTACAACGTCCCATTCAGGGCTGAAGAAGGTTTCTGTTACCCCACGCCACTTATCAATCTTTACATGCTGCCGTGGATGGGCCTTTAGATGCGTTTCTAAGGCCGTTACGCCCTTTACCATCTTCCAAGGCTGTACAGGTAGCCCTCGCTCCTCCATGAGCTTTTTACATAGCTCTCTGTACTGTTCTAGCTCCTCAGCATTCCGTGGCCCCCAAACACGCTTTCCTAGCTTTTCTAGGTGTATCTGTAAGGCTGCCGTACCAAGGTCGGGGAATATGAATATGTCCACCTTATCAAAGTGGGGTCCAAAGACATCATCCACCAATTCCACGTTCTTAAGCCCTGTGCCTATTAGCCCAGAATTCATGGTGGGGAAAGATCCCGCATAAGGGATGTGTAGGTAAACCTTTTTGAAGTCCCGCCCAAACCTTTCGGCTAAGGAACAGAACAAGGGGTTACAGCACACTAGGGCAATCTTCTCAGAAATAACGTCATTCTCTTTGCCAGGTCCTACGTCATCTGGGTAGTCATCCATCATGGTCATACGGCTGTGTAAGTCCTCACGACCCTCGTCATCCATAAGCTGGCCTGATTCGCGGGCAACCTTCATCCCTTCATAGCGGTCTACAAAGGAACCATCATTAAGCAGAAACCCACGCTCTCCTATGACCCCCGTATCATCGTGCATACGTGCGGTATGGAGAACGCCATTAGAGTCTTTAACTGCTGCTGCTTTAATCCGTCTCGTCATAGTCTGGGTCTCCTGAGGAGTCGTCCTCAATTTCGGGAATAAGACATCCACTACGGCCTGTCTCAGCCATATTCATGTCATATTCAACTTCGTCTGGAAATGGGCTACTCATCGTAATGAAGTGTCTACATTTCTGACTTTTGATAAATTGTCCAACTTGTCCATGTATTCATCTCTCTTGTCGCCATCAACTTTGAGACGGTTAATCTTACGTTCTAAGAAATCTCTTATTTCGTCCTGTTCTTTAATTGTAGCTTTACTGTAAACCTTTAGAGCTTCATCTATAGTCATACGTTCAACTGCTTTTTGGAGATAGGTCATTTCAGTACCACGCTCAATAATATCCTTTTCACGCTTAGTAATAATTCCTTTATCAAGCATGTCATCCAACTTGTCTTGAGCTAAATTCTGTTCTTGTACCGTGCCTGTACGTAAATACTTCTCAATTAGGTTAAGCTCAGCTTGTTGTTGTGCATCATAAGGCTTATCACCAAATGGTCTTTTACTGAGAGTCTTTGCAGCCAACAGTTCTGCTTGTGTTTTACCAACAGCTCTTGGCGGCGCACCAATACCAGCAAGTTGTTCTGCGTATTGTTCAGTTGTTTTAGGAACTACTCCAGAAGTTTCAAACTGACGTAATCCAATAGGCTTATTTGTTTTATAAAGATAATTTGCAAAGTCTGATAGTTCTTTAATTAAAGGATCATCTGCATTTACTATTTCCTTACCATAAAAATCTTTGTTTCTAATCATATCATAGAACGTAGTAATGGTAGGATTGACCTTGCTAGTAACAGTACCTACAGGATCTGTATAGTAATTGTAATAGTCTTTTGTGTAAGCAAACAATGACGACCGCATTGGATTGCCATACTGATCTGTAGCACCATTCTTTGGGAAGAAATAGTCTTTAAGCTCTTGTGGTTTTTCTCCTGTTTTTAGGTACTGATAAATAGCCCCCATAGTCATTGTGACTATTGGAAAACTAATCATGTAAGCCATACGTTGTGTAAATTCAGCTTTCTTATCAGGTTTTAACGCGTCTCTTAAGAAAAGCGCAGTATCAATACCTGCACCACCAGCCTCACGTATTGTACCTAAATCCCAACCTACTGCACGTATAGAACCAAATGAAACATCTTTTAGTGTCTTATTCCAAAACAGATTATCATAAGACATCTGACCAAATCTGTTATCGACACTATCAATTACTTTTCTCGCAGATTCTCTGACTTGTTCAATAGTTGCATCTTGTCCAAGTTTATTAAGTTCCAATTTTAAATTATCTACTGCAACAGATAGCTTAATACGTGGTACATATTGATCCATTATAACTCCTGTTAAGCCTTCTGATAAAGCAAACGGAACTGCTAAAGCACCTTTTAAATTTGAAGGAATAGTGTTTTGAGCAAAATAATCCTTCATTTGACGTGTTATGTTTGTTTTAAAACGCTCGTCTCTGAATGCTGATCCACCACCGCTGGCATAGGCATCAAGTTCTTTTGCGAGTTCTTCGCCCAATGAACCAGGTAATACGTATGCTTTTCTGTAAGCATTAGATTTAAACAAATCTGTTATTGGAGCTACTGGCACTTGAACCAAATTCTTAAAAGCATCTTTTACGTACTCAACATCTCCAGTACGTCCTGCTTCAAAAGCATTTTGTGTAACAAGAGCCATTCTGCTAATAACGGAATTAATTGATGTTGTTGTTCCGTGAAGGGCGGACAATCCAAGTTGTAATTGATTTTGAGCATTAGAAAGGCTCATGTATGCTCTATACCCTTTGTACTTCTCAAGTCCTTGGGAAGAAAAGTTATTCAATATCAAAGCAACATCTGGAGTGGCATAATAGTTACCCATTATACGCTTTCCGTATACACGTACATCATCTGGTTCAACTACGCCCAATGCTTTGTCTGGAAGTCCTACTGCACCATACTTAGGTCCGTAAATATTACCCAATGGCCCTTCTACACGAACATAACCTTCTGGTATTTCACCGCCACCCATTACTGCCTTGATAAGATTTTTATCTTTAGCTTCCGCTATAGCTTTCTGTCCTTCAATATAGTTTCTTACTTGTCTGTGGTAATTAAGAGTTAATTCAACAGGGTTAGAGCTTACTGGCACAAGACCAGGACCACCTTGCGATTCTGGGATCATACCATCTTTTATTGTTGGTATAGTACGCTTAAGTAAAAAGTTCTTATTACCTAAAAGTTTATCACCAGTGTATTGCTTTTGTATTTTCTCTCTTGCTGCTTCTGGATCTTTCCATTGATGAACAAAATAGTTTTCAATCCAGTCTCTGCGCTCATCTGGTTTTAATGATTCTAAATCTTTTTTGTCCTGCTCGTAAACAGTTCTAATTGTATCATCAAACATTTGAACCTTCTGAGCATCTATTTTATTATCTAAATTGTTAATAAGCTCAGGTTGTGGCTGACCTGTTTCTATATTGTTGATAAATTCAAATCTTTGATCGTCTGCAATGTTGTCAAAAACATCACTAGCTTCTTTTAAAGAATCGGTAGCTACGGCAACAGACCTTGCAATGTTTCCTGTTCTTTGACGCAAGATGTTAGCCATCTGTCTGGCTTCTGGTGTGCGGGATTCTGGGGCAATAATACTTTGTACTTCTCCCCAAGCTCTTTGCATTCTGTTTAACACCTTAGCATCTTCTGGCTCTATTTCAGACATCTTACGCATGTTTTCAGATGCCTCATATAACTTATCAGCGCTTAAACCAGTTGTTTTATTACCATATTCGTAAAGGACTTTTGATGCTTCTATTGGTGTTGTTTTGTAAAGATCTCTAGCTAAATCACCTGCCATGTCTTTAGGTAAACCACTAATAGCGTTATAAACAGAATACTTTGATTTTAACGCAAGATCACCAGACGTTAATGTTGATTTAGCTATGTATGCTTGAAAACCAGTTGTTACCAAATCCTCAATTACTTGCGCTTTAGTTGCGGTAGGATCTTCAACGTCTAAAATTGTTTTCTGTAAACCTGCGGGTAACTGAGACAGTGCTAAACCACCATATATCTTACCACCATATTCTAAAGCAGTGGATGCCGCAGTAGCAGATTTAGATACGCCAGTTGCAGCTCCGCCCACTATTCCAGTTGCAATGTTAGCTGGAGTCAGAGCTTGTTCTAAAGCCCAATTAGTTATTCTGTGAGGCCAATCAGTCCAATCTGACGTTACTCCTTCTGCGTGTATTGGTGCTGCTTTAACACCAGGATTAAAGAATCCACCTGTGTATTTATCCCAAGCTAACGAAACTTTCTCTAATGCTGTTGGAGGTCTAAAACTACCATATTGAGCAGCTCTAGCATCATTCATCAACTGTTCTTGACGCATAGCATACACATCTGCGTCTGACTTACCCTTTGTGTTTAACTTGGTATAATTGGAATAGTAATCATCTCTGAGTTGTTCCCAATTAGTATCCTCATAACCTTGTTGTAATGCGCCTATCTTATACAACCCAGAGTTTTCAATATCATAACGTAATGCAATCTTAGCCCTAGCGTCATTAACTTCTGGCCCAAGAACATCTAATTGTTTAAGTACATCTGCTTGTTGCGGATTTACTCTTTCGTGTAATGTATCAAGAGATCCACCAAATACTGAATATATATTAGTTGGTTTTGGATCAGGTAATAAAGCCTTCTGTTCTTGGTTTATAGGTGTAAATTGAAACGATGGTTTACTGCCAGTATCAGTAGATTGATTAATTGGCGTAAACTCAAACGAAGGTTTTGCATCATCAGCCATGTTTATTGATTAAGTTTATATCCAGCAGCTAATGCTTGTGTAATATCTGTTTTCTTTATTGTACCTATTGTGCCATCAGGTCTTGTAACTAATACAACATCGTTTCTGTATGGAATTGGTGCTGATACTGTTTTGCCGTGAAATGCAGAAAGAACGTTTGCGGTAATATTGCTGCTTAACACATCGTTCTTAATCTTTAACTTTTCCGTTGCAGTTGGTGGACGTTTATTAGCATCAACAAAGTCCTGCATCTTTTGCGCAAAATCATCCTGTTGTTTTGCGTTAATTGATTGTAAACTTTTTATTATTTCTTGTCTGTTTGAACCATAACCAGAATACAATCTGGTTAATTGTCTATCTGTGATTTGATAGACATTTTTATTATCTTTAGCAGTAACTGCTTTGTAAATTGATGCAGTAGTGTTTAACGGATCATTATTAAGTTCTGTTAAACCAGTGCGTATAAATTCAGGTTCGCTTGTTTTGCCAGTTTTTTGCACCGCATCCACTTGCTTGTTTAAATAAGCCAGCAAGCTATCACGTAATGGCACGTTCGTAATTTCAGTAACTATTCTGTTAGCAAAGTCATCTGCTATTACGCTTGCATTTCCGTTTTGCCATGTTGCGGGATTTCTTATAAGAGATCTGATCTCACGAGAGCCTTGTACATTTACACTGTAATCTTGACGTCTTTGTCCGTTTATAATGCCCGTTCCAGCTTTTCTATTAATTAAACCACTATCCATCCATTCATTAACTAAGTTTTCTGGAACTTGCCCTGAAATAGGATCTATGTTTTGGCTTACTAAACTGGATAAGTTGTTCCTTTGTTGATCCATAGCCATGTGAACCAACCCATCACGTTTGTTCTGGTTAAGAATTTCTTTGTACCCCCCAGCGTTGACAGTATCTATTACAAGTTGTGGATTCGCTGAAATAGTGTGTGCAGCGTTGTTTTCTATTATGCCTTGTTTTGCCTCAGTTAGTTTCAAGTCAGCTTCTTCTTGAGTTAATACTTTTTGAGATACGAGCTGATCTAAATTGGCTTTAATGCCTGGCACTAAGCTCATGTCTCCAGTTAATACCGCATTCTTAATACGTGCGTCAGATGTGCCTATTGTTTTGTTAATAAGCATCTTTGCCGACACCGCTTGCATCTCACCCGTGGTATCAAGTCCCTTCATTTGAACTTGATAGTTAATAGCCTGACGTGCTTCTGGGGATGCCTTTGAAAGCTCGTCCCCTAATTGGGCGTGTACGTTATTAAAAGTTTCTTGCCAGCCTGGAACTACTTGGTCGTCTGGTATTTCACCTTTTGCTATACGATTTCTATAATCATTAGCTGCTTTAGTAAGTGTTAATGCCGCAGTGTTTTGTACGTTAATATCTATCAACTTTTGTTTCTTTTCTTCGTACGCGGAAATAGCATCTGCTGCTGCACCTACTGCTTGGCTTAATGATGCACCAACTTGTAAACCAGCTCTAGGATCAATCTGAACTCCTATTTGTGGGCTTTGTACCGATTCTGTGCCTGGAATTGTAGGTATATTAGCCATTAGTTAATAGTTGTTATAAGATTGCTCATCATTGGCGTGAAAGCACTTGTACCAGATAGATCACCTGCCGCTTGTACGCTAGCTAAACTTCCTGTGCTTGCTGGGGCTCCAGCAAATGCAAGAGCTATACTTCCAACACCTTTAAATATATCTGCCATTCCTTGAAGGTGATAGGCTTCAGCTTGAGCCTTTCCTTGCGCTACAGCTTGTTCTGCTGCAGCATATCCCGTAGCTTCTTGCTGTTGAGCAGTCATCCATTGTTGTTGGATATTGGTTTCCATTCTAGCTGCGGTGGTTGCTTGTACCATTAACGGACTGCCGCTATCTGAAAGTATGCCTGATGCCGCATAAGCTGCACGTTGGCTTGAAAGGTAGGCTTCGTTCTGTACGCGCTCTTTGGCTATATTAGCCTGAGCATTCATAGCCTGCTGTTGAGCGTTAGCTATGTCTACTTTGGCATTATAATCAGCCACCTTAGCGGCATAAGTAGCGTTTTTACTAGCATCATAAGCCTGTACTCCTGCGCTTACGGCTTGTGCTGTAGCTGCTATTGCTAGTGGTATTGCGGGTAAAGCCATGACTATAAGGATTTTGAAAGTAATATATGAGGGCTACTTACGTTATCAGTAAACCCGTTTCTGACCATAAAGCGATGTAAACCCGTATCCTTAGCTACAAATGACAATATGCAAGGGATCTGCTCGTCCTTAGCATTGGCCTCAAAGAAGCCTATTATATGGCTTATAGCGTCATTTGTCGTCCTGCCCATAGCAACGCTAGGGTTGGTGGTTATAAAGTCTATAACGGCAATTCTACCGCCTTGGTCAACGTAGCACCATCCAGCTGCTATACCAACGCCATGTTCCACTATCACCCCTAAGGATGGCAAACAGGCTAATGGTACGGGAGCTAGCCCACGTTTTGTCCACCAAGAGGACAGTTCTGGGTAATCTTTCTCGCGGTCTATAAGTCTTAGGTTCATGGACTACCTCCTATGTCCTGCTTAATGGTTACGCCAAGAACGGTCATTGGAAGCGGGTCATAGCCTTGTAAAGTGAAGGTAGCATCCAGCTCATATTGCGTAAGCCCACCTACGTCTAATTCTAGGTCTAATGGCTTATTAGGCACAAATGGCGGAGGAAGCCCAGAGTTCTCCGTAATAGGATAGGCTTGTATGTCTACAACGTCTCCTTGCGGCGTAGACCATTGTCCACCAATAGAGTTGACTACACGGACGTATAACTTGCTTAAAGCGCGGGTTAAACCAACCACCTCACCAGCCCTTTGGTCAACATCGAGCCTCATAGGTTGTAGATACCAATTAATTGGCAATCCTACCCAAATTACGTCTCCCGTAACAGGCACATAGTTAGGTAGAGTGACAGTACCCGTATTACTGCATGTTAGGTTTCTAAAGCTAATCATACCCGTACCAGACACTGGGATGAGCGCCGCTACAACAGGTCTGTTATACAACGATGCTGGTAGTCCTGTAAGCGTATTAGATCCGCCTGTTGAAGGGGTGTAGGACGTAGCACAATCCACATAGCAGGCTTGAGACAGAGCTGGCTGACCTACGTTATAAGTCTGCCACGAAATGGGGTAGATACGCTCTATTGTACATCCAAGAGCTGTTGCTGGGTTACGCAAAACAGTTACCCAAACCTCGTCATCTTGCCCATTAGCTCCGTATATTACTGACACAGAAAGTATCTTATCACCATTATCCTCGCCTGTCGTATGCTTAGCCCATGCAAAGATTTCCTGCTCCAAGCTATAAGTCATACCTATCAAACTGCCATCTCCGCATACAGCCCAGAGGATAGATTGGTTTTCAAACTCTTGCTGATAGTCGAATTGTTGGATGCCCGAATTTGTGAGATGCTGAGAATATGTCAGTACATCCTGAGACATATACTTATTGGTAAATACCGAAAATAACATCTGCTCAAAGTTGGTTCCGCGTCTTTGAACGTAGAAGGCTGCATTACCAATAATCTGGCCTTGTAAATATTCCGTAGATCCATTGGCAGAATGTTCTAGTGCCGTAATAGACGTAGGACTAATAGCCGTATTAGGCTGACCTGAGCTTACAATCCATTCTGCTGCGGAAAGACCAACCATCAAATCAGTCTGTGCCGTCATCCAGTTGATAGGACCACGACCTGGGGCATTTAAATCAAATGCTAGTCCATACGTAGCCTGTGATTGGTCTACTATGGCAAAGTTCTCAATGTCGTTTGTTTGCGTACCCCAAATGCGTTGTGGCTGGTAGTATGTACCGCCGTACCATGCACGTTCTTGATAGATAGTCACTGCTTGCGGATAGCCACGTACATTAGACCATGCGCCTTCTGACCAAAATTGCGTAATAGGAAGGTTAGCAGTCCATTGTACGGGATTGGTATCAGGCTGCTTGTTTAAGTTGGGTAGGGTACATGTGTAATTAGTACCACTATAACTTACTATATCACCTACGGCATAGGTTGTGCTGCTATTCCAAGCTGCTTGTAACTTTGTTGGGTAGTAAAGGTCTAAGCCTATAACATAGCCGTGTGCCGTGTTAATATCGGTTACGGAGCTAATCTGTACTAAGCCATAGATAAATTGGTTATCTGCCGTCAGAACAATTCTAGGAGGTGTACTGCTGGCTATAGCCGTTGTATTACCTTCTACTGTAAATGTGTATATGCCGCCAGTAAGCTCTTTACCAGAAATGGAATAATTGGCGTCTGCCCTACTTGTAAGCGTTGTTACACGCTGGAACGTAACGCCGTTGTCGTACGATACGGAAATGACTACATTACCATTCCATGCACCATACGTCTGCACTTCCCATGTACCAACTAGGTATAACGTATTATCACCTAGCCAAGTACCTGTATGACCAGCATTATCATTAAATGTGTATGTGCTGCTACCTGTATTGTAAGCATCATATTCGATGTTGGATACGGGTCTATTGTACGCCATCTGCCAATAACTACCGACATGTGCTGGCAAGAAAGTCTGTTGTACTCTCCAATACCCAGCAGCCAAGTCTGCGTCAAAGCTACCTGTAGACGTATTAGCCGTTAAGCATACGTAGATGTAAGGAAAACTCGATCCTGTAGGCGTTGCGTATACGGAATTACCAGGAACGTAAACTGTGTGTGAAGCCCAAAAATCATTAGCTCTTACTTGTAGTTCAACAGAAGCTAATACGGAGCTTACGGAAGATGCGCTAATTGTAAGGTCTGTTGCGTTCTCATCCAACATTGCTGGCGTGAGAAACTGAACCTGCTGCATTACCCAGTTGTTATTAGAATAACGTGTTAGCTTCCAAACTGGGAAGTTGGGATGTACTATGTAAACAACATCGTTAATCTGCTTAAACTGTAATTGGAATATATCGCAGTTCCAGTAGTTGGGTGCTGTGAATGGGGTTACAGTGCCTGAAAGACTTGTTGTACCAGTCGCAGAATAGGGACTAGGTACTTCGTATGCCGTCTGCTGAATAAACCTCGTAGTATCAACAGAAGGGTCATTGGGGGCTTCTCCTGCAACCGTGTTGTAATACGTCAGACTATTAATTGACGACTTAAGAAACTGTCCTGCTGGATAAGCACTCACTGCCCCAGCGCTTCCTGTACCGCTACCACCAGAGCCAGTTGCCGTGAATAGTGTACCAACTGCGGGAGTTCCTGTAACGCCAATAGCAGCCCAATTTGTTGTACCTACTACCAATATCTTGTAATACTGGCCTATAACAAAGCTACCATCACTTACGGAAGGCAAAGTCCAATTAACAACCACAGATGGGTCTACTTGCACCTGACCATTATCATTCCAGAATCTTACGCCGTAGTCGCAGAACTCAAGTTGGAATGTTGTACCAGGAGCATATTGAAATGCCTCAAGCCTACTCACTGCTTTGTTGCCCAGTCTGTTCTGTCCGCCATTTCCTAAGTATTGCAAGCCAGGACGTCTTGTAGCCCCACCTTGCTTCATAGGAATCATGTTACGTAACTTACGGCAGGCTTTCCTATATCCTGGTAAGTCAACACGACTATCTAGCGTAGGCGACCATTCGCCCGCTGAGAACGCTGCGAGTGTATTAAGTGTATGTGGCATTATCCGTTAGTGCTTCTCCAACGACTTCTGATGAAGCGGGATTCGCTTACTATGTTGTAACGACGTAACTTATCTTCACCAGCATTTTTGGTGCGGGCTTCAGACAACACCTGTTTGTATTCCTGTTTTAAACGTAATGAAAGGGTAGCATCGTCTTTACGCAGATCGGTTGCTATCATAGCAGCCAGCTTTAAGACTAATGCGTCTGTGAAAAGACTGTCATACTTTGTCGTATCAGGCTGATACTGTACGTACTTGATAATTGCGTATTGCTGGTTGGTGAGCAGCTTGTCTTGGAATATCTCGTGGCTAGCACCTTGACTGCCTGCTGTACCCCATGCCGTTGCACCACCACCCCATAGATTGTTGTTATTGAGTTCTATGAGGGTAATAAAGTCTGCTGGGAGCTGGAAGGCATTTGACCATTCTGTTCCCATTCCGCCCGACCAAGGAGCGCCTAAGTAATTAGGTGAAAAGTAATTCGTTTGAAACCAATAGCCCTTTGTTAAGTCAGCAGCAAAGTTGTTTGATGCTACGTTGGCTATTAAGCACTGATAGAGATAGCTTGCGTACGTCACATAGACGTTCACCGCATAGGATGTGCCTGGTGTCCAAATCGTTGCTGTGGAAGGTACGCCCGTGTCCTGTAGATTGACGTTGTTGGGTATTAGGACGGGTGGTAGGCTTGCCGCAGTCTTTAAACAGTTCCATGGAGCTTCACGAGCTACGGAACCAAACGCCTCGTTCCATGCAACATTACAAGCTATAGCGTTAGCGTCTGTCTGATTATTAATCGACTGTATCTTGCGTTGCCCTAATTGCATTAAGGCTAAGTTACAGATGTCTGTCTGTGAGAGTTGTTGCATGTTATAAAAAAGTTAGGGCTACCACCAGCGTCCAACTCGCGGATGATAGCCCATATACTTAATCTACCGAATTAAGGTTTAACAACCTTTAAGCGGAATACTAATGTTTGATTAGCTACTGGTGTAGCTAGTGTAGCAAATGTTGCATATACCCATGCACCAGCAATACCAGTACCAGCGGATGAACCTTGAGGCTCAACTGCTAATGCACCGATTTGATATGGGATGGTTAATGAAACGCCACTTGCAAATCCGACTGGACTTGTAGAAGCGGCAGCGACGTTTAAGCCAGATGCGTAGCGGGTAGCTGATGCGACTACTGCTGTGCTACCATAAATGTAGTTACCAGTTGTGTCATCATCACCTACGTTAATTGTTGCAGTAGCAGCAATACCAGTTCCGACAACTGAGCTATATGCTGGATCAATCATTGTACCTGGTTGTGCCAAGTATAGACGGATCACATCGTTAGCTAGTTCTGAACCTGTCATTGTGTAATAAGCAATGACTTCTTTTACTGAACCAATTTCTAAAGCTGGATCATTAAAAGAACCAGGTTGTGTGGTTAAACCACCGCCTGGGAAGTTTAAGAATGGTTGCTGTTCTGTAGCGATTGAGGAATAATATGTAGCCATGTTAGTTTGTTTCCTTTAGTTGATGGTTATATTATTGTGTTTCATCGCAACTGATGAGAACTACGCCAGCTTCTTCCATACGAGTTGCACCAGCAAAGTATGTGGTACGAACTTGGATTGCATGTGATTGCTGAGGTAAGATATCAATCTTAGTTGCTTGACCTTTTGTTTCACCAAGGAGAAGGAACTTCTTTTGGTAAGCGATACAGCTACGGATTGAAGGTGTACCAGCGGTTGGTAATAATTGAGTACGTACAAAGCGGAAGCCTGCGAACTCATCAAGACGGCCTTTCATTAAAGCACGAACGTCATTGTAAAGTACGGAGTCAACTTGGTCTACGTTTAACAATAGATCATATAGTTGCTTTGCTGCATAAACTAAAACGCGGTCGTTTTCTGGAACGTCGTTTGAGTCTAATACGTATACTGCTTCAAGGAGCTTAGCGAGCGTCATGCCCGTGTTTGTGCTTCCTGGGAACTGTACACCGATCTGCTGAGCAGAAGGTAAGGAAGTTGCAGTAGTTGCTTGTGCGCCTGTGTAGTTAACACCAAGAGCAGCATTGATTAATAATTGATCCTTTAAACGGTTTACTGCGATAGCGTGATTCATCGCAATAATGTTCTGAGGATCAGGTAGTGAACCAAGGAGAACTGAGTCATCCTCGTCAATCCATGTAGCTTTTTGATAAGCGGTTGGGATTACCCAACGGATTGCTGTAGGTACATCAGATGGTTCTGTCACTGCTGCACGAGCTGTCTTTTGGCTCATTGCATAGGACTGTGATCCCATTTGATCGTAGCGTTTCTGATTACCAGCCACTGTGTCTGATACGTACATACCAGCTAAACGGTGGTCGATTTGTTGTGCCATGATTTCGTGCCAGACTGTATCGAAAGCTGGCTCGTAATGTGGCGGTAGTGTAATAACTCCTGATGCCATGTTAGTAAAAAATAATTAAGTTGAAGTCTCTGTCGTTGTTGCCCTACCCCCAGAGTATCACTTAAAGCGGTCTGGTTCTCGGAGCTGGTATCCGATCGACCGCTGGGTCTAGCTAAGCTAGAGTGTCCTTTGTGTGGATCTAACCCTATTGCAAGAGTTCTACCCCAAATCTGTCAAGGGATTATTCTTCGGTTAGCCCAATAATGTCTTTTTCACGCATCATTGTAACTAGTTCTCCATCAAACTCCCAGTCATCACCTGCCACATTATTCACGTATACCCTGTCTCCTATGTTGACCCAGTTGCATTTAGGGCCACGTCCTAGGACTGTAGCTTTGACATGAGGTCTAAACCTAGCCGTACGCTCGGCCTGCTCAGGCACGATGATACCATCTAGTTTGTATTCCTTGATTTTGTCTTTTAACACTAATACTTTAACGCCAGTTGGAGTGACGGTTCGCATGTTATTTCTTTGGTACTTGTATGAACTCTGTTGTAGGTGTAACTATCTCTGTTTCAGATAGTTCTGTTATTCTGTCTTGTTTTTTAACCTTAAGGATAAGGTTCGTAATTGGGTTATTAGTTGGAGGTAATCCTTGGGCCACCCTTCTGCGGGCTTGGATGACTGGCAGGATTTCTTCGTTGTAGCGCTTTGCTGCGGCTTTACTGTCAATTTGGCCTTCTTTGAACTTCTTGATTTCCTTTTTGCCATATTGCTGGTTGTAAATCTCGTCGTCGTAAGCCTCTTGCTCTTGCAGCTCTCTGTAAAGATCTTCGTGGTTAGGCATTAGCGTGCTCCTCTCTGTGGTCTGTTAGACGCAGCTTTAACCCATAGTCTATTAACACGTTGTACCACTTCATCATGGTTCTTGTGGTTTTTGTCCCAATAGGCTTTGTAGTCTGGGTTTTCCTTGTTGGTGCTAATCTCCCTAGCTGCGGCATTTGCCTGCTCAGGGGTCATCTGGTCTGCTGAAAGGGACATATTCTTGGCGCTTTCGCCCTTTATCATGCTGTCCTCGCTCATAGCCTTACCGATACGCATCATAGCCGCAAACACAGAAGCGTTCTTGAAAGCGGGGTTGTTAGGATCTAAACCAAATCTAGCGCCTGCACGTTCAGCAAGGTCTTTAGCCTTACCATAGTCCAAGCCTTCTTTGGAAGCGACTTCCCTAATCAATCCGTCCTGCTTCTGGAACCATTCTTGTTCCATCTTCTGGTTCTGCTCAATAATGGCCTTAGTATGCTGGATTTCGGCCTGTGCGAGCTTCTGCATAGCCTCAGGAGACAATCCCATTTCATGCGCCACCTTAGCCATGCTATTAGCATAGTTTTGATCCCAGAGGTTATCTGGTAGGTCTTGTGGCTTAGTTAGGTTATAGCCTTCTGGCTTCTCAGGAGCGCCATTAACACGACGTAGTATAGCGTTATACTCCGCCTTCATCTCTGGCGTAGCATCTTTTGGTAATGGCTCAATGATGCCCTTTTTGGATGCTAGTTCCTTTAACCCTTTATAGCTCTTAACAAATTCCTCTCCGTTTTTATAACGCTCAAGATCCTTGCGCATCTGACGTATATCATCGGGTGCTTTGTCGAAAGCCGTATGGTCTAACGAGCCGTCTTGTTTAAACCATGATGTAATCCAGCTATCAGGCTTATTCTCGGTAGTTGCCGTTGTAGCTACATCCGTCTTTACCTCCGTTGCTGAGAACGTGGAATAGTTAGGATCCAAACTACTTGGACTTGCTGCCGATGGGCTTGGCTGGGCTGATGTTGGTGCTGGTGTTGGGCTGGGTGCTGTTGCTACTTCTGACATTTGTTGGAGTGGGTTGACCGATTGGTACTTTAGTTATTTTAACTATCTTAAACATTAGAATGAGCTACCAGCAGATGCAGCAGCGTGTCTGCGCCATACGACTTCAATATCACCCTTCTTCTCCATCTTATCAATGAGTTCTGGGGAATAACGATCTTCGTAAGGCTCAACGGTTACTTGTACTAAATCGCCATTACTATCTCTTTGTTCTTTTAAGATTTCCTTTTCTGTAAAGGTGAGATGCGAGGAACGGCGGGCAATGATTTGATCACGGGCTTTGAAACGTGTGGACATATACTCTCCACCATTTGTACCAGGTCTTGGACGGCTATCTGTACGAATGACATCTGCACGTACCCACATATCACGCGGATCTTTTGGTGCTTCTTCGCCTTCCTTGAGCTTCTTGAGTTTAACGCCAAGTACGTTTTGGAATTTGATAGGAGCCCACTTCAACATCCATTCAACATAGGCTGGTGTTAGATCGCCTTGTAATGGGTGCATCTCTGGTGGAGGTGGTGCTTTAGGACTAATAACGTCTGGCTTCTGACCTTCCATCAATACTGTCGTGATGTTTACCTTCTCGTTGGTTAGATATGCCTCTACTGACTTATGGTAGCTATCACGCATTTCTGCGTCCTTCCAATAAATTGTTGTGTAGTTACCTGGTGGATCTAAACGGGCTAATACGGTTTTACGACCGCCATTGATGCCGTGTACGCGAACAAGCTCATGCTTGTCGTTGATGTCTAATACTATGTTTGGAGTAGCCATGTTGGATTATTTTGTTTTACGAATTTTGAGAGGGCGCGGTTCTATACCTGCCTTCAGTATTTGACCCCTGATATGGAGGTATACAGAACGCCTACCCTCATTAAAGTATGTCTTAAGGTGAGCTATCTCTCCGTCTGTACGTGCTTCCGCAGACAGGGCATTCACCTTGCAATGTTTTTCTAAGTCTTGCCAAACAAGACGTTGATCTGCATCCCTCGTGTCCAGACCGCCAAACACCTTTAAGTAGGCTAGTTCTAAACGTCTGGACTGAGTGATGGCGACCTCGGTTGGATCGAGAGCCATGTTATTATGCGTTAGCTGTTGCTATAAAACCTGATGCTGCCCAGTAGATGTTTGCACCTGTAGTAACTGCTTTAATTTGTAATGCAGAGTTAGGTGTACCAGCTACGGGTGTTGCAAGATTGATTACTGTAGGTGATGTGGAGCTTGCTGGTGCGTATAAATTCATAAGCACTGTGGATGATCCAGCGTCAATAATCTGTACAACTGTTGGCGTAGAACTTGTGTTAATAAAATAGAGATCTGTTAAGAAGTTCTTATTGTTAGTAACATTACCTACGAGGTTTGTTTGTTGGGAAGCTGCTGCGATTGTAACAGCCGTAGTGTTCGATATAGCGGTAGTGCTAGTTACCGACCACTGATTTCTTAATGTAGATGGAGTAGCCATGAATTATCCTTGTGCTGATTGAAGTTGATTTGATGCTGCGTCTTGAAGTTGTTGTGGAGCTTTGCCGAGTTTGCCAGCAGCGGTAGCAGCAGTCTCTGCATTCTTGAGAGCGTTTTCTTTTGCGATCATCTGAGCGCGTTGATTACGTAGGTCGATTACTTCCTTCATTGAACGGAATGAACCTTCAGGCATACCGAAGTTACGGCCTGTCATACGTACAAGATTATCGAAATTAAAGTTGTCCATGATGTCTGGACGCATCTGAGCAAGAGGTTGAAGCAAGGTTAGTGTCTTTTCTGTGCCCACGTTCTTCACTTCATTCATCGCTAGCGTTACACGGCTCTTGATGTTTATCTTTGGTGAAGCAAGTTGTAATGGTTCTTTAGGATCGTTGTTAGGACGTACTAGAAGTGATTGCGGTGCTTTGCCCAACTTACCAGCTCTGTACGCAATACCAATGCAGCGTAGTACAAGTGGGTTGATGAGGTCGGTGCGATATTGATCGAATGTTCCTGTGAACTGATCGAGCTTCTCACCAATGCGCTGGCTCACCTCAGTGGCAGTCATACGCTTGTCCTCAAGATTTCCAAGTGCGTTGAAGATGTCTACGAAGAATGCTTTGTTTAATGCAGCACGCTTGTCATCTAACATTTCCTTGGTGTTTTGGTAATCACCCTGCGTTAACCATTCACGAGGTACAGCTTCGGGTTGATCGGCCTTGTAAGTTGTCACACCACCTGCGGCTAGTTGGATGTTGCCGTCAAGGTTGTCTGGATATAAAAGACGAGGGAAGGCTTTTAACTCGGCTAGTGCATCCTGATACTGGGTGACGAAATTGAGCTGGCGAGCTTCTACCAGAGTTTCAAATGCTGGGGAACAACCATAGGCTTGGTCATCTGTACCCCAACGACTCCAACGTAAACAAAAGTATGGCATCTCATCGTAGCCTTGATAGCTAACAATTTTCTTTTCAACTACTGTCTGGTAAACAGATGCAAAGGCTTTTCCGTTAGTTCCTAAGTCTCCAACCTTGAAGTCGTCATTAGGGAATACGTGATGCATGAACTCATACATTTCATCATACTTCTTTTTGTCGTGAGCTTCCTGCATCTTCTTAGGAAGGTTCTCTACGCCAAACTTCTGAGCTGCTTGTCTTACTGTGAGCTTAAACCAACGTACAACTGTATCAATCGACTTTTCGTCGTTTTCGGCGATTACAAACGTACCTACCTTGAATTGCTCAAAGCGGTAGAGGTTGGCTTTACCTTCTTCCATGAACATAAGAGCCGTACCAAATACGCAGGCACTTCTGTTGAATGGTTGAATGACGGAATAGAAGTTGGAAGCTGCTAGTTCTTGTAAAATGGTTTGCGCCGTGTCTGCTGACCAACGTGTAGCTTCATCTACGGACTGGTCGTCAAGAGGCTGAGTCTGTGGACTAAGGAGTTTCTGTAATCTATCCTTGCCAGGCATCATCCCCATCTGGCGATCCATATTAGCTTTTGTTAAGTTAGTAGGAGGCGCAAGATCAAGCCAAGGTTCTGTTGAGGGAGTAACCCAATTACGTACGCCGACTGAGCAAGTGGCTGATGCACGCATGGCGGTTGATTCGTATAAACGATCAAACCAACCAGTCGTTGATTCAGTTTTCTCAGTGTTGATGTCAGATACGTCAGGCCAAAAGTAGTCAGAGATTTCCTGCCAACGAGGATCAAAGATGCTATTACGATAGCCCTTTAGTTTATCTGCTCGTTTAAATAGCTTAAGTGCTAACTCGTTGTCGTCTAAAGAGG
>Ga0208507_1000849_pt1 | contig 18352 bp, 14 predicted proteins | sample CryBogCBH12Aug01_FD_184626 | JGI IMG/M metagenome (GOLD analysis project Ga0208507, IMG submission 184626) | Freshwater microbial communities from Crystal Bog, Wisconsin, USA - CBH12Aug09.1 (SPAdes) (version 2) | ecosystem: Environmental > Aquatic > Freshwater > Lake | place: Crystal Bog... | reverse complement strand
AGGCGGCGTGGCACGGGCTGAAAAGCTGTGAGAAATGCGCCATCCGCCATCTGGTTCTGTTCGCCGACCTGACCGGCGAGGACTTCGGCGCGGTTCATTCCCCCATCGAGGATCTGTGGCTGCCGCCGGGATCCATCCTCTACCGACAGGACCAGCAGGCCGCGGATTTATTCACCATCCGTGAGGGCCTGGTCAAGCTGGAACAATATCTGCCGGACGGCAATTTCCGGATCGTCAGCCTACTGGCCCAGGGCGATGTCGCCGGGCTGGAGGCGACCATTTCGCCTTGCTATGAACATACCGCGATCACGCTGCTGCCGACGCAAATCTGCCGTCTGCCCCGCGATGTGGTGAAGACCCTGACGCCTAAGCTCAACCGGCAACTGATCGCCAAATGGCACGGCATGGTCCAGTCATCCCATCAATGCGTCCGCGAACTGTCCACCGGAAGCGCCCGCCAGAGAACGGCGCGGCTGTTCCTGTTGCTGGCGCCCCCTTCGGCGGACCAATGCCGGCTGTTCAATCGGGAGGATGTCGGAGCCCTGTTGGGAGTCACCACGGAAACCGCCTGCCGGATGATTTCAGACTTCAAGAAACGCCGTCTTATCACTGAAATCGCTACCAATACTTTTGCCCGGAATATTCCGGCCCTCAAATCGATCGCCGATGGTGAAAAGCGGGTTTAACCCGCGGCATCATCCTTGTTGCCGACCAGGTTCAATCGTCGCGCCTTGATCACCGCGTCTTCGCGCGACACCGCCCCCAATTTGCCGAAGATGTTCTTCAGATGCCATTTGACGGTATTGGACGAGCAGTTGAGCGCGCGGGCGACGCTTTTATTGGAATAGGCGCCGGAAATCATTTCCATGATTTCCCGTTCCCGTGCCGACAGGACGGTTGCCGGTGATGGCTGGCGCTTGACCGGCGGCGCTTCGCCGGCAGTGGTTTCCGTTTCGCTTCTGAGCAAGAGATAGTCGGCCAGTTCCCGTTCCTTGACGGTCAATGCGCCGCTGTCCGCCAGCAAGGCCAGGAGCGGCCTGATATCCCGCCCATGATCGAGGAAGACGCGGATCTGCCCCAAACCGGCGGCCAAGGACAGCGCCGGCTTGAACGCCGTCCGGGCAGCCTCGGCCTGGCCGAGGGCGAACAGGGCCGAGGCTTCGCACAGCCGCAGCCGGATCAATTCGCCCAGGCGACCTAATTCCTCGCAATTTTTTTGGATCGGCGCCACCAGGTCGAGAACCTGATGATTGTCGCCGGTGCCCAGCGCCAATTCCACCTCGGCCAGTTTCGCCGCCAGGGGGATCTCGCCGCGGGCCGACCGCCACCGCCCCGGATGCCTGGCGGCCAGGTTGCGCAGCCGGCGCATGGCTTCCCGCGCCGCCGGCAGATTATGGCGGCGCACCTCGATGGTCACCCGTTCGGCCAGGCTCCACGCCACCGGCCGGTCCAGGCCGAGACGGGCTCCGGATTTTTCCAACTGGTCCAGCGTCTCCAGGGCGCCGGCGATGTCGCCGTCGGCGGCGGCCAGTCGCGCCTTGGCCAGAAAGATGGCGATCAGGTCGTCGGCGGCGGCGATCATCTCCACCAGATCCACGTAATCCCGGATCAATTCCCGCGCCGCATCGATCTCATCGAGGCCGTAGAGCGCCCCGGCCAGCAGGCCTGAACTCAGGCCCAGCAATTCCAGGCCATGCACGGCCAGGCCCCGGGCCGCCGACATCGCCTTCAACAACGCCGCCTTGGCCTGGCGCAGATCGCCTTCCTTGAGGAAGCTCATGGCGAACCAGGCCCGCCCGGCGCAGGACCCGGCGTTGAGCGAGCTTTCGCAGCCGGGATAGCCGTCGCCACCGATCAGCAGGTCGCGGGCGGCAGTGAACTGTCCGGCATGAATATTCGCCCAGGCCTGCACATTGTGCACGACATCGGCGAGGAAGACCTTGTCGCGCGGCAGCGCCAGCACTTCCGGGGTCATCAGCTCGAGAATGGCGGCGGAATCGTCGGTGCGGATGTAGTGCCAGGCCTTCAACAGGGCGATTTCCAGGCGGACCGAGGCGCCGGCGGCGTCGGCATGGCTTTCGATGGCTTTCATGGTGGCGACGAAATCCTCGAATCGCCCCGCCGCCATATCCGCCCAGCAGGCGCAAAGCATCAGTTCCAGGCGCTTTTCCACCTGCGCCTTGGGCAGCGACGTCACCCATTTGAGAACCAGCAGGAATTCGCCGTTCTCGATCATGCCCCGCGCATAACCCTCGACCAGTTCGACGCGGCGATCGGCGTCGTCGGCATATTGCGCGTGATGCACCGCCTCGACGCAATGCCCCTGGGCGGCGAACCAATCACTGGCCTTGCGATTGAGGTCCCTGAGATCCTCTTCCGGCAGGGCCACCAGCCGGCGCAGCAGGAATTTCGAGAACAGGCGGTGAAACCGGTACCAGGGTTCGGCATCGTCGGATTCGATGGGCAGCAGGAACAGGCCGTCGTCCGACAGCTTGCGAAACAGCTCCCTGGCCCGGTGGTTTCCGGTGATCACCTCGCACAGCTGGGCATTGAACCGGCGACAGGCGGCGGTGCGCACCAGCAGGCTCAGTTCCTCCTCATCGAGGTCCTGAACCAGGCATTCCTCGAGATAGTCAATCAACAGATTGGACTGGGTCGGCAGAATGACCTTGTCGAGATTGCCGCAATGCCTGGAGCGGCGCAAGGTGTAGGCGACCACCTGCAGTCCGGCCGCCCAACCGTCGGTGAGGGCCAGGATATTTCGCATCTCCTGCGAACTCATCGGTGGAAGGTCCTGTCTCGACAGGAATTCCTGAGATTCCTCGAGGTCAAAGCGAAGATCGGCAAAGTTGATCGCCGTCACCTCGCCACGGACCCACAGATCGGCGACATTGAGCCCCGGCAGCGAACGGGCCATCAGCACGATCTTCAGATTGTCGGGGGCCAGGTCAAGAATCTTGCCGAACATCGCCACGATGACCGGCGATTCCAGCAAGTGGAAATCGTCAATGAAGATGTAGACATCGCGCGGATGCTTGAGCAGCGTATTGACCAGGGACGAGATGAACCGGTCAATCAAGGCCTCGTTTTCCAGCGAGATGGCATTGGACAGTTCTCTCGGCATGGCCATGCCGAGCGTGTTCAGGGCCTCGATCAGATATCGGGACAGCAGGACGGCGTCGTCCTCCCGGTCGGCGGCGAACCACACCACGTCGCAGCCGCCGGCGATCAGGTCGCGCCGCCAGGTGGTGGCCAGCAGGGTCTTGCCGCATCCGGCCGGTCCGACCATCAGGGTCAGGCTGCGGTCCCGCCCATTGTCGAGAACCGACAGCAGTCGCCGCCGCCGCACCAGCTTGGCGTTGGTGCGCGGTGGGGCAAGCTTGGTCTGGATCAGCGGGCTGACGGGATCTTGCATCGGTTCAGCGGCCCCCATCCAGGCTGGCGAACATGTCGATCTGCCAGCGCATTTCCTCCTCGTCCAGCCGGTAGGCGCCGTCGGCGGCCGGTTGGATAGCGGCGCTGCCGGCGATCCGGCCCAGGCGGATCTGCAGTTCGGCGGCGAACAGCGCCGACAATCCGCCCTCCCAGGCCAAGGCGCACAGCGCCCGCGGCGACTGGGCGGCGATGATCTGCAGAATCACCGGCACCGACATGCCGGTCAGCACCGACAGCCCGGCCACCACCTCATCGGCCTCATCGGACAGCAGGGCAACCATCAGCTTGGCTTCGTCCAGCAAACCGCGATGCAGCAGGTCCCGGGCCTGGCTAAGCAGACGCGCGAAGCCGTCCTGGATCTCGCCGCTGATCGGTGCGGCGGACGAAGCGCCTGCCGCCACCTCAGTCTCGAGACGTTGCTTGACCACCCGGGCAATCGCCCGCACCGTCCCCGGCGGCAGGTCGTGGCGGGCCAGGATGCGGTCAAGCAGTTGGGTCGCCACCGCCTGGGCCAGGCGCAGCGAGTGGCGCTCGCTCAGTTCGGGCCGGTAGACCAGCGGCTCCTGCCAATTGGGCTCCTCGGCCGCCCGCTCGATCAGCGCGTCCAGGGTGCTTTCCTGCAACTGCGCATTGGAATTTTCCAGCATATGGGTGATGGCGGAGACATTGCCGGAGGCGACGATGGCCCTGGTCACCTCCTCGCCGACATAGGCGCGCCGCGAAATGGCCGACAAGGCGCCATCCTCGGGGTTGGAACGGATGACGTCCAGCAGGTCGCCGTCGGTCAGCAACGGCGAATGTTCAAGCACCGGAGCGGCGACCAGGATCTCGGCGTCGCGGGCAAGCCGGCCGATCAGTTCGGCATCGGCGTCGGCGACATCCTTCAGGGCCTCGGCGATGACCGCCCGCACCCGCGTCACCCGGTCGCGGGCCAGGAGATCCAGAACCCGCCCGGCCAGGCTGCGGTCGCGCGGCGAGGCGGCTTGCACCAGGGTGATTTTTCCCGCCAGCAGGCGGCGGACCTCGTCTTCGGGATCGTCGGCCAGCAGCAGATTTCCCTTGGGCGGTGTCCGCGGGTTGGCGGCAACGGCACAGCGCACCCCTGCCACGGTGTCGCCGGCAAGGAAATAAAGGATCTCCGGCGCCACGTCGTCCCGGGCCGCCAGCTCGGCGCGGATCTCCGGGCGGGGGTCGGCGGCCAGGTCCCTGGCCTGCTCATAGGAGGACGGACCGCTCATCGTCGCCGCGGCGTTGCGGGAAGACCGAAATTACCATTGCCGGCGCGTTTGACGCTGTACATGGCACGGTCGGCGCGCGATATGAACTCATTGATATCTTCGTTTAAGGACGAATCATAAACCGCTATGCCAAAAGACACTTTCAGCGGTTTTTGCGGCGACCCGGAATAGCGGATCAAGGGTTTGGCGGCGGCCAGGAAGACTTTGGCGCGATTGACCGCCACGGTCCTGTCGGCATTGTCCAGCCAGACGGCGAATTCGTCGCCGCCAAGCCTTGCCACCAGATCGACCGAACGGGTGTTGCCGCGCAGGATGTCGGCCATGTGGTGCAACGCCACATCCCCCCGTTCATGGCCATGAACGTCATTGACCAGCTTGAAATTGTCGAGGTCGGCATAGACCAGCGCCGCCGTCTGGCCGGACCGCGTCAGGCGGTTGAAACGACGGCAGACCTCCTCGTAGAAGGCGCGCCGGTTCAACAGCCCGGTCAACGGATCGGTGCGCGAAACATCCAGCAGGACATGGTAATCGCTGCGCTGCTGGATGGCGACGGCCAGTTGGCCGGCGACATTCTGCAGCAGTCGGGAGTCCTGGTCGACCCAGGCCGGGCGCTCGACATCGCGCCACAGCAGCACCGCCCCCATCAGATTGCCGGCATAAACGGTCGGCGCGGCCAGCACCGACCAGCTGCCTGTCCCCAGCAGACGCGGTGACGCGACGGTCGGTTCGGCCATCAGGCGGGCCACCACGGTATTGATCTCTGCCTCCGTGCCGACGGCACCGAAGGAGGCCGCCGCCTCCAGGATCACTTTGGTGACTCCCTTGACCAGCGGCGTGGTGGTGGCCAGGATCAGGCAACCATTGGCGCCAAAGCCGTGGGTGCAGGCACTGGCCGCCATTTTTAGCGTGTCGTCGGGGTTGGCCTGGCTGTGGAACACCGTGGTGATCCGCGCGAACAGGCGCTCGGCATTGCGCTGGGCGGCCAGGGTGGCCCGCTGGCGGCGGTCCTCGGTGACATCGCGGCAGATGCCGCGGGCTCCAACCCAATGTCCGCGCTGGTCGTAGAGCGGCACCGCCGCCACCTCGAAGCACAATGAGCGCCCGTCGACATGGCGCAACCACAGTTCCACCCCGTCCAGGGGTGCCGGGGCGGCGAAGGGCAGCACCGCCGGCGCCGGCTTGTCCGCGTCCAACAGAAGCGCGGGATGGCTGCCGATCAACTGATCGGCCCCGCGACCGGCCAATCCCTTGGGACTGATGGCGGTGAAGCTGCCGTCCGCCCCGGTCTCCCAGGAATAATCGCTGGAAATTGCCACGATGTCCTTGAACCGGGCCCGCGACTCGATAAGCGCATTACGCATATGGGTTTCCACCGTGCGGTCGGTGGCGAACACCAGGCGGCGCCCCCCCTCGGCGAGCGGCACCACCTGCAGGTCATACCATCGTGACACCTGGTCGACCGGCGCCATCACCGCCGGGCACAGACCGCCGGCGGCGCCCTCGAGGCGCCCGAGGGCCTCCGCCAGGACCGTCGCGGAAAGGGAAAAAAGCCGGTTGGCGGCGATGATCCGCCCTGCTCCATCGATCATTGCCACCGGCTGGGGAAAGTCGTCCAGACCGGCGCCGTCAACCGCAAGTGACTTAGGAAAGCCAGGAGCCGGCGGCATCGCCTCAGGGGGCCTTGGCGTCATCATCGGCCTTCGCTCCGGCGGCCTGTTCGGGCGGGGCGACGATGCCGCCGGAAATCACCAGCTTGAGCCCTTCCTCGACGGTCATGTCGAGAATCCTGACGTCCTTTCGCGGCAGGAACAGCAGGAACCCGGAGGTCGGATTGGGCGTGGTGGGAACGAATACATTGATCAGGTCATGATCCACATGACAACCAACCTGACGGATCGTCGGCCCGGTGATGAAGGCCAGGGTCCAGATGTCTCGACGCGGATATTCGATCAACGCCACCTCGCGGAAGGCCTGCGACTTCTGCGCCAGGAAGGTCTCGAACAGCTGCTTGACGGCGGAATAGATACTGCGCAGCACCGGTGTCCTGGCCATCACCGCTTCCGAGAAGCGCAGCCAGATCCTTCCCAGAACACCGGCCGCCAGGGCGCCGATGAGGGTCAGCGAAACCACCGTCAATAACAGGCCGACTCCCGGAATTCCCCATTGCCGGGGGTTGAAGGGGGCGGGAATCATCGGCATGATCTGGCGGTCCATCATGTCGATGAACATCCAGGCGATGTAGATGGTGATGGACAGCGGCGCGGTAACCAGGATGCCGGTCAGGAAATAGGCGCGCAGGCGCCCGCCCAGCGTCAGATGGGTGCCGAGGTCTTCTGCTGGCGGGATGGGGTCGTCCGTCTCGCGGCTGTCGTCCAAAATGGGGACCTCGGGTTTGGGTTAACCAATTGTCTCGCGGAGGTTCACCCCCTGTCAATGTACCCCAGCAAAATATGGTCATGGCGGAACCTCCGCCGGCAGGTTAGCCTTTGACGATGAGTGTCCCCTCACCCACCGCACCTGTCGTCGGCGTCGGCGCCGTCGTCTGGAAAGACGGCAGGTTTCTGCTGATCCGTCGGGGCCGGCCGCCACGCCAGGGCAGCTGGAGCCTTCCCGGCGGACGCCAGGAATTGGGCGAAACAGTATTTCAGACGGCCGTCAGGGAAATCCGCGAGGAAACCGGCGTCGCCATCCGGGTCCTCGATATCGCCGGGGTGGTCGACCTCATTGACCGCGACGGCGACGACATCCTCTACCACTACACGGTGATCGATGTCCTCGCCGTCTGGCTTTCCGGCGACGCCGTCGCCGGTGACGACGCCATGGCGGTGGCCTGGGTCGAGCCCGGACAGCTTGACGACTATGGAGCGACCGAGGCCGTGCGCCGCGTCGTCGCCACCGCCGGCAAGCGCCTGGCCGAACTCGGCGGAGCGCCGGCATGACGGCGCCGATCGATCTGCTGGAGCGCCTGATCGCCTTCGACAGCACCAGCCGGCGCTCGAATCTCGACATCATTGCCTTCATCCGGGACAGCCTGGAAGGGCTGGGCGCCGTCTGCCGGCTGACCCATGACGATGCCGGCGCCAAGGCCAATCTGTTCGCCACGCTGGGCCCCACCGACCGCCCCGGGGTGATGCTGTCGGGTCACACCGACGTCGTGCCGGTGGACGGCCAGGCCTGGTCGAGCGATCCCTTCCGCCTGACCGAGCGCGACGGCCGGCTGTATGGCCGCGGCAGCGCCGACATGAAGGGATTTATTGCGCTTTGCCTGCATGCCGCCGGCCGCTACGGCAGCCTCCGGGCTGCCGACCCGCTGCATTTCGCCTTTTCCTTCGACGAGGAACTGGGGTGCATCGGGGTTCGCCGGTTGATCGCCGACCTCGTCACCCTGCCGGTCCGTCCCAGGCTGTGCCTGGTCGGCGAGCCCACCGGCATGAAGGTGGTGGCCGGCCACAAGACCCGGCGCGGTTTCGCCTGTCAGGTCCATGGGCGGGAATGTCACTCGGCGCTGGCCGAAGGCGTCAACGCGGTGGAGGCGGCGGCGCAGCTGGTGACCCATATCGGCGCCATTCAGCGGCGCCTGAAACAGGACGGCCCCTTCGATCATGCCTATGATCCGCCCTATACGACCCTGCATACCGGACTGATCGAGGGCGGTCGCGCCCTCAACATCGTGCCGGCGGACTGCCGGTTCCAGTTCGAGATCCGCGCCCTGCCACGGCAGAATCCCGACGTCCTGGAAGCGGAAATCCGCTGCCATGCCCGTGACCAGTTGGAACCGGAGATGAAGGCGCGGTCCCCCAGCGCCGGTTTCGACATCGCCGTCATCGACGACACCGCCGGCTTTGACCTGCCTGACGACGATCCGGCGGTGGTATTCTTCAGCCGGTTGACCGGCGACAACCGCACACAACGGGTCAGCTTCGGCACCGAAGCCGGACTGTTCAACAAAGCCGGCGTTCCGACGGTGGTCTGTGGCCCGGGCTTCATCGAGCAGGCGCACAAACCCGACGAGTTCATCTCACGCGAGCAGCTGGCGATGGGGGAAGCCTTCCTCGACCGCCTGCTGGAAGAGCTTTAAAACTCAAACCTTTTCGACATCGACGTCGTGATGACGCTTGCCGTAATGGTCGAGCCAGTCGGCCCCATTGGGGATGAAATCCTGCAACCGGACAAAATTGGGATGGTTCAGCCATTGCGAATAAAGCGCCAGGCAATGCTCGTAGCTGCGCATGTTCTGAATGACGAACTTGATCATTCCCTCGCCCATTGCCGTTTGAGTCTTCAGGAAAAAATCCATCGGGCTTGTCATGGTCTCGCCCCTTCTTTTTCAGGCGGCATTCATTGGAACCGCAGGCCACAGTTTACCATAACCGGCGTCCGCCAATAGCGCTTTTAGCGATCAGCGGCCATGAGGGAATGGCGCCCCATTGTACCGACCGGCAACAAATGGCAGAATGATCACCGAGCAAATTCGAAAGATGAAGGAAGTCATGGCAGACGACACCAACCGTATGCGCAAAATTGCCAGCAACTTGAATGAGGCTGACCGCATTAAGAACCTCAGCAAGAGTTCCGAGGTGCGTCGCGACATCGAGGAAACCCTGGGTACGGATATCGTCAACCAGGAGAAACTGACCACCCTGGCGGAAAACATCTGGCTGAACGTGCCGATGGCGGCCCGCGCCCGCTTCACCGCCGAGGAATGGCAAAAAGCCATCCATGAGCGCTGCACCAGCGCCCTCATGCGGGCCGAACATGTGCTGGAGGAAAACAAGATCGACGACAAGATGTTCGTCGCCAAGGTCAAAATCCTGCGTCAGACCTTCGCCTCCCAGGTGGTGCGGGCGATGCACGACGTATCCAATAAATACCGTGCAAAATAAGCGGTGAAGTAGGCCGGGCGATGCCGAAGATTACCATTGATCTGCCCCGATTGACCGTATTCGTCATCGATGATCAGGATTATGTCCGGTCCATCATCGTCCAGCTGCTGCGCCGCCTCGGCGTCGGCAAGGTGCATGAATGCGACGGCGGGCCTTCGGCGCTGGAAACAATGCGGGATATCAAACCCGATCTGATCTTTTGCGACATCCGCATGAAGCCGATGGACGGCCTGCAGTTTCTGCGAGAAGTGCGCAACGGCAAAAGCGTCGCCGATGCCGCCGTCCCGGTGATTTTCCTGACCAGCGCCTCCGACCGCAACACCGTCGAGGAAGCGATCAAGGAGGATGTCAGCGGGTATATGGTGAAACCGGTTTCCGCCAACGACCTCAAGGACAAGATTATATCCGTCATGACCAAGCGCCTGGCCAAAGGCGCCGCCTGGTAAATTTTCTTTTGAGGAATGAGACAATGCAGCAATACCGGTTGGTCACACGCAGTGACTTTGATGGACTTGTTTGCGCCGTGCTGTTGAAGCATCTGGGAATGGTCTCGGAGGTCAAATTCGTTCATCCCAAGGACATGCAGGACGGCAAGATCCAGGTGGGCGCCGGGGATATCACCACCAATCTGCCCTTCGTCCCCGGAGTACGTCTGGCCTTCGACCATCACCTGTCGGAAACCATTCGCGTCGCCAAGGACCCGCACCACATTATCGATCCCGATGCGCCCTCGGCGGCGCATGTGGTGTTTCATTATTTCGGCGGGCCGGAGCGCTTTCCCGCCGCCTGGAAGCCGATGATGGACGCCGTCGACCAGGGCGACTCGGCGCAGTACGCGATCCAGGACATCCTGGAACCGAAGGACTGGACGCTGCTCAATTTCATCATGGATGCGCGCACCGGCCTGGGCCGTTTCCGGGATTTCAGGATTTCCAATTACGACCTGATGATGCAGTTGATCGATTACTGCGGAACCCACAGCATCGACGAGATCCTCGCCCTCCCCGATGTGCGCGAACGCACCGACCTTTACTTCGCGCAGCAGGAAAAATTTGAAGATCAGGTCACCCGTTGCGCCGCCCTGCACGAAAATCTGGTGGTGCTGGACCTGCGCAACGAGGAGACCATTCACGCCGGCAACCGGTTCATGATTTATGCCATGTTCCCCAAGTGCAATATTTCGATCCATGAAATGTGGGGGGTGAAAAAGGTCAATACGGTCTTCGCCATCGGCCGGTCCATCGTCAACCGGTCATCCAAGACCAATGTCGGTGAACTTTGTCTGGCCTATGGCGGCGGTGGCCATGCCAAAGCGGGTACTTGCCAGGTCGAAAATAATCAGGCTGACAAAGTTTTGGCCGAATTGATCGCCAAGATCACCGCCGACGGTTGATCTTTATCGGCCTGACGAATTCGACTAAGATCAGCGGCGCTCGGATTTGGCGACGCCGGAATTTTTTTTATGGCCGAAGGCCGGATTTCATCGGATTTACAGGCCAAAATTACGTTGCAGGCGGCACGCGACGTGGCCTTTTCCCTCGACCAGACCCTCAAGTCGGCACGACACGCCGCCGCCTCGCCGTCAGCGTTGTCCGGCAAGGCCCTGGAAACCACCGAACGATTGTTCAACCTGCTGGACCTGTTGAGCTCTTGGCTCGAAGTGGTCGGACCGGGGTTGCACGACGATCTGGCCACCGGCATCGCCGTCCTGCGCGACAAGGCGCTTCCCGTCGGGGTCCGCCTGATCGGCCAGCGGGCCAGGCGGATCCTGCGTCGCGGCGAACACGCCGCCTCCGGCGCCGACGGTTTTCCGGTGGGGATTTCCCTGGCCCTGGCGGAATCGGTGGCGGGCTTGCGCACCAGCGTCGATTCGCTGGGCGGCATGGAAAACATACCCGACGAGCTCAGGACCACCATCGATCGCACCTACAAGGTCATCGAAACCCTGATTGAACTGGAAAACCGGCATGGCGTATTTCGTGAATTCGAGATAGGCCCGGCACGAGACATCTTCGACTGAGGTTACCCTTGGCTTTCTCCTACAGCATCAGCGTCTCCGATCCACGCAACTCCTTTGGTTCCAATCTGGCGTTATTGAAGGCCGATCTTACCCAGGCGCTCACCGACTGGTCGCAGTTCATCAGCGGCAACGGCACGCTGGCGGTTTCCATCGTCGCCGCCACCACCAGCACCGGCCGCGCCAGCGGCGGCTCTTCCAGCGTCGTCAGCATCGGCACCAGCGCCTCTGGAGCCCAGGTGATGGAGGGGTCGAGCCAATATGAGCTGGCCACCGGGCAACATGCCGCCGGGACCACCAGCGACATGACCATCACCATCGACCCGGCCTATCTTTCGCAGCTGTATCTGAACCCCAACCCCGGCGCCGGCGGCATGCCGTCCGGCAGCGGCATCGACGCGGTTTCGGTGCTGCGCCATGAATTGGCCCATGGCTTCGGCATCTGGGGCTATTACGGTCAGAACGGCGCGCTCAGTTTCAATGGCGGCTATCTGACCAATTTCGACACCATGATCAGCAAGAGTGCCGACGGCACCGCCTATTTCACCGGCGCGGCGGCGGTGGCGGCCAACGGCGGCCAGGTGCAACTGACCACCAACAGCTCCTATGGCGAGAATTATTACCATCTTGCGCAAAGCGCCACCGGTAAGAACGGCCAGGACCTGATGAACGGCCAATATTTTTATTCGGGCAAGAGTTACGCCATTTCACCGCTCGATCGCGCCATCCTGTCGGATCTCGGCCTGACCATGGTCACCCCCTCCACATACAATATTTCCAATGCGTTGAGCGGTGACGCGCAAGGATATCTGACCGGCGCCGTCACCGTTGCCGACAGCGCCGCCAATGTGCAGTCGGCCTTCGACAATCTGCAGAGCCTCTATGCCAAGAACCTGCTCGGCGGGGTGCAACTCACCGACGCCGCCAGCGCCACCCTGTCGCTGACCCCGGCCACCATCGCCAAGGACCTCGGCGCCCTGCGCAGCATCACCGGCAGCATCAACCTGGCCGAACAGGGCAACAGCGGCAACGACACTTTCATCGCCCATGCCGGTGTCGTCACCATCACCGGCGGCGGCGGCCATGACACCGTCACCCTGCAGGGACCCAGATCCGCCTACAGCCTCGCCGCCATCGGCAGCGGCGGGGTGTCGGTGGTGGATTCGAGCGCGAGCCGCGACGGCACCGTCAACGCCTCAGGTGTCAACTACCTGACCTTCAGCGACAAGACGGTGGTGGTGGCCACCGCCGACCAGGCCAATCTCGCCCGCCTCTACCAGGCGGCGTTCAACCGCGCCCCCGATATCGGCGGGCTGAACGCCTGGGAGGATGTCTATGCCGCCAATATTTCGGCCTCGGTGAAGACGCAAGGGGCGGTCACCTCGCTGGCCCTGACGCCGCTGTCGACGGGAGGCATCTCGGTGGCCCAGGGATTTACCGGGTCAGCCGAATTCACCGCCAAATACGCCGGTCTGGACAATACCGGCTTCCTCAACCAGCTCTACAACAACGTGTTTTCCCGTCCGGCCGATGCCGGCGGCCTGTCGGCCTGGCTGTCGGTGATGAACAACGGCTCCTACAGCCGCGAAATGGTGCTGGTGGGATTTGCCGAAAGCACCGAGAACATCGCCCGCACCGGCGGCGACTGGCTGTTCGCGGTGTGAGGCGCTAAAATTTGTTGTTCCTGGGGAAACCGACCGGCGGCAAACGGCCGACGGTGGCCCGCTTGCCCAGCCAGGACTGCAGATTGGTCTCGGTGCGGGTCTTCTCGCCCATTTTCCACGACAACCCATCTGCCAAGTTGAAGACCTTGATGTCAGAGATGCCGCCATCGCGATATTTCTGCAGGATGACGCCGCGGCCGCGGGTCATCTCGGGGATCTCCTCGGCTTTGAACACCAGCAATTTGCGGTTGCGCCCGACGATGGCCACCGCGTCGCCGTCCAGCGGCAGGCAGAAATCGGCGGTTTCGCCGTCGCCGAGGGTGACGATCTGCTTGCCGGCGCGGGTCTGCGCCAGCACTTCATCGGTCTTGACGATGAAGCCCCGCCCGCCCGAGGATGCCACCAGCAGTCGCGTCGCCGGCCGATAAGGCATCAGCACCGAAACGACGGCGTCGTTGGGCAGGTCGATCATCAGCCGCAGCGGTTCGCCATGGCCGCGCCCGCGCGGCAGCTTGTCGCCGCCCAGGGTGTAGAAGCGGCCGTTGCTGACGAACAGCAGCAGCTTGTCGGTGGTGGCGGCGTGCAGGACGTATTTGAGCTGGTCGCCTTCCTTGAACTTCAGGTCCTCGGCGGTTTCGGAATGGCCCTTGACCGCCCGCACCCAGCCCTTCTCGGACAGGATGACGGTGATGTCCTCGCGCTCGATGAAGGCTTCGATGGGCACCACCACGCCGGACGGCGCGTCGCCCAGTTCCGTCCGCCGCCGGCCAAGGGCGTCATTCTTGCCGAACTTGCCGCGGATGGCCTCGATTTCCCCGCCGATGGCCTGCCAGCGCAATCCCTCGTCGGCCAGCAAGGCCTGCAGTCCGGCCTTTTCCGAAGACAGCTTGGCGTGTTCGCCCCTGATTTCCATCTCTTCCAGCTTGCGCAGGCTGCGCAGCCGCATATTGAGGATGGCCTCCGCCTGCACATCGGTAAGGTCGAAGGCCTTCATCAATTTCGGCTTCGGCTCGTCCTCGTTGCGGATGATGCGGATCACCTTGTCGAGGTCGAGATAGGCCTTGAGATAGCCTTCCAGCACCTCGAGGCGCCGGTCGATCTTGCCCAGGCGATACCGCGAACGGCGCAGCAGCACCACATGGCGATGGTCGAGGAAGGCCCGCAGCACCTCCTTCAACGACATCACGCGGGGCACCGACTCGGCGTCCAGCACATTCATGTTCAGCGGAAAGCGGGTCTCCAGGTCGGTCTGGCGGAACAGCTGTTCCATCAGGGTTTCCGCCTCGACGGTGCGGTTCCTCGGTTCCAGGACCATGCGCACGACATCCGTCGATTCGTCGCGGACATCGGCCAGCAGCGGCAGTTTCTTGGCTTCCAGCAGTTCGGCGATCTTTTCGATCAGGCGCGATTTCTGCACCTGGTAGGGAATCTCGGTGATAATGATCTGGTAGAGCCCATGGGACAGCTTTTCGACCTCCCAGCGGGCCCTCAGGCGGAAACTGCCGCGTCCGCTGCGATAGGCCTCGAGGATCGCCTCGCGGCTTTCCACCAGCAGCCCGCCGGTGGGGAAATCCGGTCCCGGCATATGGGCCACCAGGGAGTCGATCGAACATTCGGGTTGGGCGATCAGATGCAGCAGCGCCCCGCAGATCTCCCCGGCATTATGCGGCGGGATGCTGGTCGCCATGCCCACGGCGATGCCGGCGGCGCCATTGGCCAGAAGATTGGGGAAAGCCGCCGGCATCACCACCGGCTCCTCCTCGGTACCGTCATAGGTGGGGCGCAGATCCACCGTGTCCTCGTCGAGGCCGGTCATCAGGGCGGCGGCGACCTCGGTCAGCTTGGCCTCGGTGTATCGCATGGCCGCGGCGTTATCGCCGTCGATATTGCCGAAATTGCCCTGTCCCTCCACCAGTGGGTAGCGCTGGGCGAAGTCCTGGGCCAGCCTGACCATGGCGTCATAGACCGAGGTGTCGCCATGCGGATGGTATTTGCCGATGACGTCGCCGACCACGCGGGCGCATTTCTTGAACCCGCCGTCGGGATCCAGCTTCAACTGCTGCATGGCGTAGAGCAACCGGCGGTGAACCGGCTTCAGCCCGTCGCGGACATCGGGCAACGAACGCGAGACGATGGTCGACATGGCATAGGCGAGATAACGCTCACCCAGGGCTTCGGCCAACGGGGTATCCCTGACATCGCCGGCAATGGCGGTCCCGGTCATATTTTCCCTCACTTGAGGCGGTCAACAAGGCGTGCGCGGGCCGGCGGCAATCGCTTGCCATGCGGGCCCAGCACATGACGCTCGAGAAAATAGCCGGTCAGTCTGAGGCCGTCCAACCATTGTTGCGGGCTGCCCGGTCCGCCGTCGAGCAGAAAGCCCGGCAGCGGCAGCAGGCGGTCGCGATAGGCCGCGCCGCCGGCGGCGCTGACCGCCTGGCCGCTTTTCGGCGACACATAGACCAGCCCCTCGGTGACGCCGGTGGCGGCGCAAGCGGTGAAGTCGAGGCCGAAGCCCAGATCCTCCAGCAGATACAGCTCCCAGCGGACGAAAATCGCCGGCCAGGCCTCCTCGGCCAGGCCGGCCAGCAGGGCGGTCATGCCGGCAAACACCCGCGGATGCGGTTCGCGGTCCGGCAGCGCCGAGGCGGCCAGCGCGCAGGCGGCGGTCACCGCCGCCAGCCGGCGGGCGTCATGCAGCCAGGCGGTGCCGCCGGCGGCCAGCAATTCCCAGGTGACGTTGCCGAGCTGTTCGGGCAGGCGTCCACGCCAGGTCACCTGCAACCGGTTGCCGGGCTGCAGCGACCCGCGCGCCGCCTTGCCGGCGCCGCCCCTGACCAGACCGGCATGACGGCCATGCCCGGCGGTCTTCAGCTGGGCCACCGCCGAGGTTTCGCCATGCCGGGTCAGCGACAGCAGGATCGCCTCGTCTCGCCATTCCATCCGCTGATGTTAGCCGACTAGGCCGGCTCGGTCACCCTGTCGATGGCGGCGAACAGTTGGGCCAGCTTGAACGGCTTGGGCAGCAGGACAATGGCCGGATCGGGCAGTTCGGCCGGATCGATGAACCGGCCGCTGGCAACGATCACCGACAATCCGGGGCTCAGCGCCAGGGCCCGGGCGGCCAGCGACAGGCCGTCCATGTCCGGCAGGCCGTAGTCGGTGATCAGCACCTTGATCGCGGGATTTTCCTCGAGCAGCCGCAGCGCCTCCCCCGGCCGGCCCACCGCGCGCACCTGGAACCCGGCATTCTCCAGGTTTTCGCTCATGATGGTGCGGACGATCTCCTCATCCTCAACCAGCAGCAGTCCGGCCGGAGACCCCGGCGCGGCCGGCCCCGCCCGCCCGGCCAGCGCCGCTTTTACCGACTCCGCCAGCTGCGCCAGGCGATAGGGCTTGCTGAGCAGGACCACGCTGTCATCCGCAAGCCCGCCTGGACTGGCGGCATCGTCGGAATAGCCCGAGGTGAACAGGACCGGCAGGCCCGGCTCGAAGGCGCGGGCGCGATCGGCAAGGACCCGGCCGTTGGGTTCGCCGGTCATCACGATATCGGTAAACAGCAGATCGATCCGCTGCCCGCTTTCCACGATCTTCAGCGCCGTCTCGCCGTTTTCCGCACCGATCGCCTGATATCCTAGCGCCGTCAGCTGGGCGACGGTTGCCGCCCGCACCACGTCATCGTCCTCCGCCACCAGGATGACCTCCCCCCGCCCCTGGGCGATCGGCCTTTCCTCCGCCGCCTCCGGTGCCACCGTCTCCGGCTCCAGGCTACGCGGCAGGTAAAGCCGCACCGTGGTGCCCCGCCCGCGCAGGCTGTCGATCTGAATATGGCCGCCCGACTGGCGGACGAAGCCGTAAACCATGGACAGGCCGAGGCCGGTCCCGGCACCTTCCCGCTTGGTGGTGAAAAACGGCTGCAAGGCCTGGTCGAGGACCTCCGGCGCCATGCCGCTGCCGGTATCGGTCACCGCCAGCATCACATACTCCCCCGGCCTGGCCGCCAGATGCTCGGCCGCATAGGCGGCGTCCAGGACCCTGTTGCTCAGACCGATGGTCAATTTTCCGCCCGCCGGCATGGCGTCGCGGGCATTGAGGGCAAGGTTGAGAATGGCATTCTGCAGTTGCGACGAATCCGCCAGTGCCGGCCATAATCCACCGTCGACCGCCAGTTCGATGGCGATCTGCTCGCCGATCGTGCGGCGCAGCATGCTAGCCATTTCGCCCAGCAGGCGGTCACAGGCCAGGGGGCAGGGGTTCAGCGGCTGCAGCCGGGCGAAAGCCAGCAATTGACCGGTCAGCTTGGCTCCCTGCTGCGCGCCGCCGACGGCGTTGGCGAGGAACTCGGCACCGGCGGCGCCAGGGCCCATGGCCCTGATGGCGAGATCGAGATTGGACAGGATGACCTGCAGAAGATTGTTGAAATCATGGGCGATACCGCCGGTCAGCTGCCCCAGGGCATCCAGCTTCTGCAACTGCACCAGCGCCTGTTCGACCTCCCGATGCCGGCGCCTGGCCCGCAGCGCGGCAACCCCGAACGACACGTCCTCGGCCAGATCGGCCAGCAGCCGGACCTCCTCGGCACCGAACGCCCCGGCCTCGCCGGAATAGATGGTCAGGGCGCCGAGGCAGCCGCCGTCGACGGTCAGCGGCAGGGCGATGCTGGAACGGAAGCCGCGACGCGCTGCCTCGGCGCGCCAAGGCGCCATGCGCGGATCGCCGTCGAAATCATGATTGACCTGCGGCTCGCCGCTGCGGATCGCCATCCCCGAGATGCCCTGTCCGGCGGCATTGTCGCCCCAGGATATGCTGACCACCGCCAGATACCCGTCCTCATGCCCGGCCAGGGCCACCGGCTTGACCGTCCGCTCGGCATCGCTTTCCGCCAGACCGATCCACGCCATGCGGAAGCCGCCGCTGTCGACGGCGACGTCGCAGATGCGCTGGAACAGCTGCTGCTCGTCGGCGGCCCGCACCACCGCCTGGTTGCCGGTGCTTTGCGTGCGCATCAGGCGCGACAGCCGCAGCAGCTGGACCTGGTCGGCCCGATGCCTGGCCAGATGGCCGAGCAGGCGCAGGATCAACAGACAGACCACGGCGCTGGACAGCGCCAGGACC